>QQTW01000183.1_pt1 | contig 36509 bp, 33 predicted proteins | sample 1904831 | NCBI WGS metagenome assembly QQTW01 (sample SAMN09435610, study PRJNA476489) | Subsurface metagenome, whole genome shotgun sequencing project.
ATTCATACGACGAAAGGGAGCTTCGTCATCCTTATGGCAAAGGCATCTTCGTCACGTTGATGATGGTGATATATTCTACCTTTCATCGAACTCATGATGAATATTATGAAGCCCTCGTCACAGTTATGATGATGGTGGTACCTTCGTCGTAAGGTTGATGAAGCGGTTACTGCTGGACTGTTCCGTTTACTTTATCACCCGCGTGCCGCGGCAACCGTAAGCTGATCTTCGAGTCCACGACGGATGTGTCATTGAACGCGACGTGCCTCATCCTCCTCGTGCTTGTGCTTGCTCTGAGGCTCGCGGTTGTTGAGCAAAGCACCATCGACGAGATGATTGAGGCAGCTCGGCGAAGGAGGGACAAGCTGATCGTCTGGTCAACACCAGACACGCCGGTTCTACTGGCGTTCAGCCAGGATCAATGGGGTTGGTGCTGGGTCGACCAACTGGCGCGAGCTCGCAGGCATCATCCAAGCCGTCCGGACCCACGACGTCCGTCGAGGTAGCGCCCGAGAGAGATCGCTCATCTCCCGAACCAAGGTGTAGCGACACCGTTGGTGGCCAAAGCCCTTAATCATACGCCGTCAGCGATGATGGCGGGTGTTACAGAGGACTACATCGGTCCGCTCCAGCGGGATCGATCTATGGACGGAGAGACGGACACAGACCAAGGACATCGACCTTTCCGGCGTCTAGACGGTGGACCAGTTCTTAAAGCCCCGGGCATATCGCCCAGATGAGACCAGAGCTACGTGCGTCCAGAATCAACTGGACTACTCCATCATCATCTTGGGCCGTCACAAAGCCCGCGACATCATGCGCAATCGAGATCTGAATTGTTTCGTCGCCAGTGTGATGAAGAAGATTTCAACACCGTCGGTGTGATGATGATGTTTAACATCTATCATCATCAGTCCAAAGTAAGAGGGCAGTTTCCTTCACCGTCAGTCTAATGAAGGATCATTCGCTGTCATCAGTTCGATAAAAGGTAGAATATATCACCATCATCAACGTGACGAAGATGCCTTTGCCATAAGGATGACGAAGCTCCCTTTCGTCGTATGAATGATGGAGCGGATACCGCTGAGCTGTTCCGTTTATTTTGTCACCCACGTGCCCGGATCTTGCAGTCCTTAGTTTGGTTTGGTCAGTCGTCATCCTATCACCCACAGCGGAGATACTCACTTATACCGTGTGTCGTTGGCCATTGTGAACTCCGCAATGAACGCAACAACTCCTTGCTTCTCATCCACATCAATCTTGATATGTGAGAACTGTAGACATTTATCGTCCCCGTAGAACTTCGACAGGGTCACATCGCTCACGCGGGAAGCGGTAGCGCTGATTAGCACCAGCGACGTCAGTCAAGAGAGGAGGACGTCTCATGAACGAGTGCCGTTGTTGAGACCTTCTTGGAGGTACGCGTAAACCATCCGGCGAACCAAACACCACCCGACCCATTGCTTCTCCCTCATGAGATCCTTGGTCAGGAAACCCTTTTCGAAGAGGTCGACCTTGACGTTGGTCAGGCGTTTGTAGTCGTGGGGGATCAGTCGAAAGTCCGGATATTGGAACGTGCAGGCCGATATGATGTAGAACTGGCCCCGGTCGAGCCAAGCCCAGGAGGATGGCTGCAACATGAAGGCTCGTTTGGCAACCTTCAAAACGGCGTAGAGGAAGCGCTTGATGCCCTTGCCTTTTAGAGTCTGGTCGGCCGCGAAGCTATACCATACCTTCTTTCCATTTTCCAAGACCCGAATAACCAGATGCGTCCAGTACACACAGATCATTTCTTCGTCCCAATCAACACAAATGATGGTTCTCTGCATAACTGATGATATACAATAAGAACAACAACCTTCGTCGTCCAATTAACGAAGACGAAGAATTACCATCGTCATCAGTCTGATGAAGGAACTTCCATTGGCATTAGTTTGGTGCAGAAAAGCGGCTGCCTTCACTGTCAGTCTCATGGAGGAGCTTTCATCGCCGCCAATCTGATGATGAATAGCCCCATGGAGTTGTCAATATGGTGACAGATCTACCATCGTTGTCAATTTAACGCAGTCAAGTCCGGCTTGGACAGTTTCCCAAGGTTGACTGCAAACCGCCACGAATTAGCCCGTTGTGCTTTCTCAACACCGTGTAAGATAAGCCTTACGTCAAGGCTTTAGATTCTAGATGCACAATAAACACCAATCTTTGACCCGCTAGCAAATTCATATCATGTTCTCCGTTGATGGAGAATTGTCTAGTTCCGAAGTGAATCAGCATTTGAATTCACTTCTGAAGTGCTGGTCCGTACACACGCTTCATAGGATAACCCGCTGCAAAGAAGAGTGCTAACGACGAACCAAAGCCAGAAGCTCCATGTCCCTTGGCTGCCAGCACGATCAACGCTATGACCGCTCCCTACAGTAACTTTGTTACAGGAAGGAAAGGATATCGATATACGCGACGCCGAGCCGAACCGCCCTTAGCGAACCTCGAGACATTACGGCCCGGCTCGGACATCAGGCGATGATGCCAATCAGCCAACCCCTGCATCATCAATCGGCCGAAAAGCCGGGGAAGGGTTCGCGTGATACGAAGACGTGATACACGTCCACTCCCACTTCTTCTCCATCCCCTCTTCCGACCATCGTCCATTGACCCGACCTTGCCGCTGGTCTTGGCGGGGGTCGTCAGTAGAGGCAAGCAAAGCCACCACGTCGGAGAATTCCAAATCTCTCGTAAGATCTATTCTAGTTTGTACGTGATGGCGTCTTGAGTGCGGTTGATCTTTTGAGACAGTGGAGTCCTTTGAGACACCGAGTTGTGCCACCAAAATCCGCACTGCCGTTATTGAGCAATTCATTCGAAGCTGGGAATAATCTCAAGATGCATTTGTGGGAATGGAGATAGGGAAAAGCAAGCACGGGCCCAAGATTTGCACCAGACAGCCGGAAGCAACTTCTCCAACAGCACAACTGCTGGTTAGAAGTGCGATGCATGGTTAGTCGTAAGAGCACTAACGATATAAAGAACGGACCAGTGTATTATTTCAACCTGGACGTTGAAGAAAAGCTAGTCGCATTCAGAGGGAACGCTCAATAACCACTATAATGTGTGACTTGAATAAGATAGAAGTATAGTTGCCCACCAATCAATCTATATAGTTCATGGCATCTCGATCTAAATCCAGTCTAACACTCCTCTTGAGATCCCGCTCCTACAAAATCGAGTGATGACTTTCCTGTTCGAGGTGGACAGACCCTGTAAAGCGCCACAAGGGACCTCAAACTATCTTTTCGACAAGTGCTGGATGCCACGCCGATGTGGTGGTCGTCTTGAAACCCAATTCGGCCGGCTGGCATCCTTACTTGGCGGGGCCGATCTGATGTCTCACAAGCCCCGCTGTCTCACAAAGGCCCCGGAACGCGGGAACGTGGAACGTGGAACGGGATATCGATCGGCCATCTCATCACGTAAGACGGGTATGAAAACGGTTCTCGGGGAAAGCACAGATGGGGCGCAGAAACCATAAACGCAGCATCAGCTCTGGGCTGTCCGTGTTCCGTGCAAAAAGACATCTTCAGTTTCGGCTCAGATGCCGATGACGAGCGGGCAACGGTAACGGTATGCCACACGAGACGGTCGGGACCAGGCTCACCCGAGTTTCAGCCTTGGAATGCAAATAACAAGGGGCCACGGGCTGGTGCTCGTTCCGATATCCAACCCCGAGAAAGACGGCATGACATCAAGTCTATATTGCTTGTGCTGTACTGTATGGTCGTATGCTTTGCCCTGGTGCCTGACGGACGGCTCGACGATGGACAATAGACCATCAACACCAAACACGACCACCACCAAGACCACCCATCTGCTCCCAGACCAGTCAGCATGAAGCTCCGTCCTTGCAATTCCTCTCGAGACGTATGATCCTTAAGTGGTCACGGCCGACTCTTACACGGCCTTGCTCGTGGAGAATTGGAGATCCAAAAGAAACCAACCCACGTCGTTGGCGGATCAAGCCTCCCCGGACTTTTGTATATAAGACGCCGTCGATTCCCCTTCATCGTGACTCTTGTCCTCCATCCCAACCATCCAGACCATCACATTCATTCGACTTCCTCAACCGCTCACCATGCCTTCTCGATCGCTTCATCTGATTCTGCTCGTCGTCAGCGCCCTGCTGGCCTGCTCCTGGGGCCATGCCATCGAACGGACATCCAGCGAGCTCGACGCTCGTTCGCTCCAGCGTCGAGCCCCTCCCACGAAACGTTCCTTATGCTCTCCTGCCAATGACCCCCCGGTCGGCCAAAAGATCGAAGCCCGAGCTCCCCCCTTCCCTCAGTTGTTGGGAAAGATGGCTCTGCCCGAAAACCCTCCGTACAATGGCGATGTCGATAAATTCATGAACGATCGTACCAAGCGCGTCTTCAACCTGGTCTCGAGTGTGACTGGGGGCGACACCATGAGCTCGGCCAAGCACGACCAGTTACCGGTTCGGACCGTGCTGCATCGCGCCGTTCGCACCATGTGCGGCTGCTCGGCCCTCATCATCTTCTCCGAGAAGGCCATCTACTTCACCCATTACTGGGAGAATCTGGCCTTCAGCGCGAACCCCGGCGACCCCCCGGCGAACCTCCAGCGTGAGGCCTTGGACCCGCTCGTGAATGGTCGCGGCACGGTTCACGAGAGTCTAGCCGCCAACGCAGCCAATTATCGAGACCAGCCGGGTCTGAAGGCGTTTCTTATGACGCCCAAGGCCGAGGACGGGCCCGGCTTGCAATATCCCGTCGAGGTCGGCCAGATTGGCGACAAGGTCTTCGAGATCATCGGGATCCGGCCGGAGACGGTCATGTATGAACCAATTGATTCGCAAGATGCCCGGCTCGGCACCAACGGCAAGGGAACGGCCCTCTTCCAGTATGTTGGGAATGAGTTCAAGGTGGGCCCCCCCGCACTGGCCAAGATCTGGATCGAGACCACGGAATACATGTCGCTTCGATGGGCCGGTCCGGACGGAAGCCCCAATCCCATCAACCCACCGAGCCCCATCGATCCACCAGGCCCGGGCCCTATCCTCCCACCGGGTGGCCCTGTCCTCCCACCACGCCCTATCCTCCCACCAGGGGGCCCTGTCCTCCCACCGGGCCCTATCAACCTACCGAGTCCCATCGACCCACCGGGCCCATTGAACCCACCGAGCAACAGACCCCCGTTGGCACCCGGCTTCGGTATGATTCGGGGCCCGGGGGAAACCAACCCCACGCCGCTACCCCAACCAGGTGTTGATGACGTTTCTTTTGCTTGATGCCTCAGATGGTACCTCTGCTGGGCTCTCGAGGGTTGGAGGGGGTGGGGAAATGTGAATGCTGGTCTCTTAGGGATCGATGGGTTCTTTGAATCCAGTTGGATTCGTCCGCTCCTTTCTGTTGTTGTTTCTCCTTCGGTCAAACCCCAGAAGTCTCTTGACTGTTTTTGAATCTAGTTGGATTCGTCCGGTCATTTCCGTCGTTGTTTTTCTTCTGGTGTATCTGAGTACACTTCGCTCACCGTGGTCGTTGCGCATGGCAAAGTAGAGCTCGGCCGAAGTTCGGCTTAAATGCATTTCAGCAACCCTTGGCTCAAAGCATCCCAGTGGCCCCCAATATAGACAGCTGCACGAAAATTGTTTAGATTTCCCGAAATGCTGACCAGGTCCTCGATTCCGACACCATCATCAATTCATACCGGACTGGATCACATTTTCCATGAACTATGAAGAGCGCCATCAACCCCCAACCGCCGACGTTGAGACGTCGCCCTCGCGAGAGGTGGTTCGACTCGCCAACAGATCCTGGATGCCCGTCTCGTCGCGCACATTGACCGAATCGACCGGCAAACGTCCGGCCGTATCCCGCACGTTGGGATCAGCGCCTCGATCCAGCAGAAACTGCACCCGGTCCTTGCGGCCACGACGAGCCGCATGATGAAGAGCGGTACCCAAGGGCTCTTTATCCTTGACACGCTCAAAGTACTCGGGACTGCCTTGATGATAGAGAGCGTTGATGTTGGCTCCGCGGTCGAGTAGAAAGGCCATCATGGAGATATATTGTGGGCCCACACCACGCGATCCGGCCACGATCTGCAACGCAGACGACCGATGAAGGTCTGCACCCTTCTCCAGGAGGGTCTTGACGCTGGCTTCTTTGCACTGAAGGGCGGCCTGATCCAGAGCGCATTGATCCTTGACGCCATGCAAGTTAGGGTCCGCTCCATGCTCGATAAACCATTGAAGCAGTTGCTCGTAATCGACGAGGTAGCTACCCCGGAGCAGTCAGTCAGTCGACCAGCAACAGCGGTTTATGTTGGAATATCACGAACCTCAACACCGGGACACCGTCCTCGGTCAACGAATTGATATCCCATCCCGCATCTATGAAGGCCTGCCAGATCTCGGGACGACTGCCACGCGTGGCGGCCGATCGAACCACTTCGGAATCGATCAGGGCTCCTTCGTCGAGCAGATATCGAACAATTCGGACATGGCCGCATTCCGCCGCATGGACCAACATCCATCCAAGCTCTTCCTCGACTCGTGGGTCCGGCACCGACTCGTCGGATCGCCATCGGGTTAGAATCTGCTGGAGCGATTCGAGGTCTCCATCTCGGCAGGCCTTGATCGACACATTGTACAAATCCTGGTGAACCTGTTCGGCTGAATCGTCCTCGAATTCCCGCGCCAAGTCGTCGTTCGTGGTCGTCGGCATCTTGTGGGTCGTTGGATAGAAGTGCACTCTGAACGATATGTAAACTGGCCGCCGTAACCATTTATTAGGAGAGTGCCGTTATGTTGCCGGAGGACGTATGGTTGGACGGATCAGGCGGGGAAACACGGCAGATGTCGTCGATCCTCCCACTTTGAATTCAGACCGCCATAGGGACTCCGTTCCTTTTTCAATTGGAGATTTTTTCCATCATGCCATCGAAGGAGGCTTTCATTGCACCATATGGCGATCGTCGATCCGTCCACTCTCGTTACAAGAGTTCTTGAGAAATTTGTTCCTGAGACGATAAACAACTTATCAACCGGCCAAAATGGCCAGGCCGCCAAGGGTGGGCAGTTTGCGCAGAAAACAAATTCCTACTCCGCAGTTGAAGCTATTAGGATTCAAGACAACATTGAGAGAAACTAGATCTTTACGGATATTGGTTGGGAAGAGGCTAGTTAGCGTTACTGGCTGGTTTGATATCAGCAATAATATAGCAACTGACCTTTAATTCTGGCACATGACTGGCTAGCTCAGGCTAGTCAGAAGGCGAGGAGGAGGGTAGAATTCGCTGTATTGATTCCAGCTATTCTATAGACGAGTTGGGAGCTCTTATAGCCGTCTGAGTCGAGGTCTCGAGTCGAGCTTAGAGCTCACCTAGCCGCCTCGGCCCGGCGCGGGTCGTTGCTCGCCCGTACGGCTATATAGCAGCCTATATACTGACGCCTAGGCCTCGGCTACTAGGCTCATTGACGACTAAATTCAACAAATAGCGTGAGGTAGCGTTGTGATATCTTTCTCTGCCTATATCAACCTTTGCTGGGTGTTCAGTCAAAAAGATGCTCAGCAAGTGCATCCTCTTAACAACTGGGCCGGTCTGCTCGTCGAAATGGCCACTTGGCAAACGAACCTGGCTAGTTGGCCAACGGGGGTTATTCGACGACCGGGCCAGAACAAAAATCAGATGTCCTATAACTATAACTGGAAGGTATAAGGCCACTTACGGTAACATTAGATGCTAACGAGGTAGGTTCGCAACCGTCAATAGCGGACTCGCTCTACCAGTGATGCGCTATTATAATGTTACGGCGGTACCCGTTGGCCCGGTGTCTTTGGGTGAGCTTCTAGGTACTGCTGTAACATTACATTAGCGCATCACTGGTATACCATTAGCATTAACATCCTCACCTCGGTGCAAGTTTGCCAAATCTTGCGGCGAACCTACCTGAAAGCGAGATTGTATCACCATCATCAGTGTGATAGAGGTTAGATCATCTTCGTAATGCTGAGGCGGATATCTTCGTCATAAGCGTGACGAGGCCACCTTTCGTCGTAAGTATATTGAAGATCGATCATTATCATCTTGCATCCTCATGGAGCTCGAACTGGCGGACAAGAATATCACCAAAGATCTTAAAGTATAAGTCATGGCCTTGAATCAGGCTTTGTATTTGTTGTCCGGTACCGTGCTTCAAGAAGCGATTGATGTGTGGTGCCCGCCAGAACCTCGACTCATGGATCTCGGAGTCATTGATGAAAAGTGAAGGCAGTTGCTCGACTTTTGGGACGGCTTCTCTGAGGTAGCTATGCCGGTTGTGGGAGTAAAAATAGTACCATCCCGTTCAGATATCCCCTTCCGTGAGTGCCAGTTGCTGCTCTCACGACCGAGGCGGAGAGGTAGGAGTAAAAGAACGGATGATGGCCTCATCAGATTGTAAACTGAGGATGAAGGCCGTCCTAATTAAAAACAACAGACCAGTCGAAGAAGAAGCCTCCCACTTCCGTATAGTACATTTATGGAAGCCAGGTACCATAGACGAATAGAGTTCCTCGACAGTGAGTCCATCAGGCTTTGGCAGCGCCTGCTTTAATAAGCAGGATATCACCATCTTGAACAACGTAATCCCGTCCCTTGGTCATGACCTTGCCAGCTGCTCGAGCAGCCGCCTCGTCCCCACATTCTTTGAGGACGTCAAAGGGAAGGACGATGACTTGGATAAAGGTTTTCTCGAAGTCTGGAATGCACATAATGTTGAATCAGCCATAGAAATTGCGGGATATCAGAAAAGGAGTCGAGTTCATATTAGTGGATATCAGAACTCAGAGCGATGGGAAAGGGGACAAGATATAATGGTAGGAAAGGATCGAAACAGCAAAGCAAGGGTGGGATCAACGTACCCGTGTGAATGACACCTGCAGCCTGCGGTGCCTTGGTGCCCTTCCGGATGGTCCACTGTCGAACCTCGTCCGCACCGCTGGTGAAGAAGCTACCGAGATTAAGGGATTGCCGCATGGTAACAATAATCTTGGGCAGTGCCGACTTGGTGCCTAGCGTCTTGCATTCTTCTTCCACTTCCTTATCCGATTCGAAACGTGTAAGGCGGTCCTCGAACGAGATAGACAGCGGGATGACGGGATCTCCAGGCGAGTTATCGCTGACCCATTGCGCTACTTTAGGTAGATGTTTATTCTTTTGCCGAATGTAATCCCGCTCACTTAGGTTGATGAGATAAACAACCGGCTTGGCTGTTAGTAACTGTAGCGGGTTGATCACATCGACCTAGACGACTGTCAGCGCTCGTCCGTTGCAGTAATTGATGGAAAACTAGCATAGAGAGCGTGGGAGAGAATTGTAGAAATTTCAGAGTTGGACTTCATCTCAAGACATATTCTTGCTGATTTTGCAAAGAACTGTTCGTCGAGCTGGGATTATATTCGAGCCATCTGGCTCTTTGTCATCATGATACGGGATGTGCTCAGTTGGGGTTCCACTTGTAACTTAACAGAAATCATAACTTACTTCCTTAGAACCCCAGTTCCCTTTCCGGACATCCTTGCCATCCTGGAGCCATGCCAGAATCTTTTCCACCGTGGCTTGTTCTTCCTTGAGCTTTTTCATTTCTAAGCTTTGCCCCCCTCGTGCCGTCTGTTTCTTCACGCCTTCCAAGCTCTTGGTCACAAACTCAATATCCTTAATCCTCAACTCCTCGCTGATGATGTTCAGATCGCGGATCGGGTCAACGTCCCCCTCCACGTGGATGATCTCGGCATCGTCAAAGCATCGAACCACCTGGAAGATGGCGTCCACGGCCCGGATGTGAGAAAGAAAGGCATTGCCCAGGCCGGCTCCAGTGCTCGCCCCACGTGTAAGCCCAGCAATATCATATATAGTCAAATTCGCAGGAACGCGAGAGGCGGGCTTATAATGATCGCATAGCCAGTCGAACCGCGCGTCGGGCACAATAACGCGAGCTTCTTCTGGCTCGATTGTTGCGTAGGGAAAATTCTAGGAGCAGCACCCTTAGCATCCATGTCCATGCATCAAACGTAAAGATACTACTCACTGCGGGGTTGCCAAGGGAGCATTTTGTGATAGCCTGGAAGAGGGTTGATCTTTAACACAAACATTTTTTAGTCTCTTCTTTTAATTGAGAGCTTTATCATTTTGATGACTGACTTGCCCACATTTGCCAAACCGACCTTCGTCGAAAATCTGATCAGTATGAATGTTGACGAGGTTAAAGTAGTGATGAACCCACGATGCCGCTTTTCAAACTATTCCCAGGTCTTCCCAGCAAAATCTTCTCCTCCTTGACTTGTTTCTTGGGCGCCATCTTGCGTTTTCTGCTGACGTATGTGCGTCGGTATATTGAGACGAGGGGTTTGTCTGAAGCGGTGGAGGTTGATGTTCGGAACTGCGGTTGGAGGATGCAAGGGAACGCAGCCCGATCTGCAGCATGCCAGCATGTCCACGTCCGCCGCTGACTCGTCGAGGTGACTGCACGGCCCTTACGTCGTGCAATAAAAATCCACAATTCGAAGGGATGCCTGCTCAGACTGCCTCCTGATAGAGGTGAGAACATGGAACGCACTTTGAGTCACCCGCTCGATTTCCTCGCTTCTTCAACAGATGGCAACGTGATAACTCAAAGCCTCTGACTATCCGATTATTTCCGTGTCCTCAATCTATATTCCTATCCTTCTCTTATTGCTCTACCTCCTCAAGAACTCCATGTTGTTCATCAGTAGAAAAACTTGAAAGCGCAATGGCCCCACCATGGACGGCGAAGCCGAGCCGGAGGTCCGTTCAGCGTCCCGCGCCGCCTCCGTCGCAAAGAACTGAGATCTTGATCAACGTTTATGATCTTCTTCCGGTAAGTGTGCAGCTTTATCTTTAATCGGTGCCATCTTGTAATGGATTGGCAAGCTTCATGCGCGTTCTTTTCTTATAAACAGACATTCCTAACATGGGGATCTCCAGCCAGGTCGGCTCGCCTCAACGCTATGGCTGATTGGCAGCTCCCCTCTGCACTCCGGCGTCGTTATTCGAGACCGAGAATATGCCTATGGCGGTCATGGTGAGCCGGGACTCTCGGGAGTCTACTGGACCCCTCCACGCACTGATCCTCCGGGGGGCACGTTCCGTGCTGAGATCGCGCACGGCTACACCACGGCCACCGATGAGGAGCTAGACGCCATATTAAAGGAGGTAATTATTTATTTTCCATAGCATATATAACGCATACTTTCCAGATCCATATTTGCTAACACAACTATAGATCTCCGAACAGTTTCTGGGCCCGACTTACAATCTCCTTCACCGGAACTGCAATCACTTCACCGACGCCTTATGCCGAAGGTTGACCTCGAAACCAGCTCCCGGCTGGCTCAATCGTGCGGCAAGCATCGCGTTGGCACTACCGTGCTTCGTGCCGCAGGACTGGGCGAATCCGCCTGACTATCAGACAGCGGCAGGGGAGCTCGTCGACGAGGATGAGGCCAACGAGCGGTCCATGATGCTGCACAACGGACGGTCAAGGCGAGACCGTGAGGCTTCGTCCAGCATGAGCACGAGAGCTTCCGAGAGCCTGGATTCGGATGGAGGAAGCAGAACCTCGAAAAATGCCGGTCGCGAAGAAAGTGAGGGCCAGCCAGCGATCGATCGGGATAGTAGCGGTCGGCTACTTCCTCCCAGCGAGAGAGCACCAGCGCCCAGGAGTCGTTGACGGGAGGATGTTGCACCGGTACCAAGGAGGGGGAACGTCATCTACGGTAATGGTCATTCTTCATGGTTTAGCACGATTGGGACTGGTGGTTGGTGTTGGACCGGATGATACCCTGATGGAGTACTCGTGCCCAGTAGTAGCATAATCCGATTGATGTTTGAGACATGATGATACGACGAGGAGACAATTGAGGAGCTAGAGTGATGCCTGACATGTTGTATTTACTTTCGGTGGACAGGCACGGAGTGTATGCCCATCCCTATCCGCGAACGCCATGCTCATTCTGATGCTGCCATGAAAGCCCGCCTTCTACGACACCACATCTAGCAGTGAATCTATACATGAAAAAGACTTAGCCCAACCTCCGTGGTTTAGGTGATCTCGTGCCTCCCTGCTTCAACCGTGTGGCATCAGTCAATCGAACGATGCGGCCTCGCAAGGTCTTGCCCTCGACGCCCATCAACGCATTGGTGACCGCCATGCGACCTGCACCGAAGTCACGAAACACCAACTCCAGCTTGTAGATGTCGCGGAGCAGCCCTCGCTCTTGAATGCGCTTCATCACGTACGCAGCCAGCTGATACGCGGCATCGTACGTTCCTCGATTCGCTTTCCGCAGTCCCAGCACGCCCGTAGCGACCGAGATGAGACTGGCACCGTCCGGCTGGGTGAGAGTGAGGTGGGTGTTGTGCTTGGTCGCGTAGATGTGAAGGTGGTGAATTTCGTTCATGGCTTTGTGCCGCTCCAGCGATTGATTACGACGGGAGGTACCAGTTTTCAGATTCATGACATTGTCATCAACTTTGCTAATGAAGTCGTTTATGGGCGTTTGTGTGTGGGAGGAGCGGCCTGATTCTCTCATGAGTTCGATGATCGACCCCGTCTTTTTAGCCGCTGCAGGTTGCGTTTTCGGCGTGTTGAGCCTCGTGGGCATCGAGCGGGTCCCAGAGACGGTCTTTCCGAAGCCTCCCAGGGATGCTTTGTTGCTGGCGGCCGCCAACGGCTGAGTTCGAGGCAAGTTGGTTTTGGGAGTGGTTTTGGGAGCGGCCCTGGCAGGAGGCTTTCGGGGAGACGAGGCCGCGGCCGTAACCTCCCTCAACCTGTCGAGAGCCGACTTCCCGCCGCTGGCGCCAGGCGATTGAGATCCAGGTGCATTGGTCTGAGAAGAGGACGACCCTGAAGATGGCTTGCTCGCGTCGGAGGGTGGTTTCGAAGGGTTCAGAAAGTCAAAGTCCGAGCTGGTGTTCGTGACGTAGCATCGCATAAGGAGACGGGGTCGGCGATGTCGCGATGAGACACGCCAGCGGCACGGCATCTGCTGGAGGGGTCGTGCAATGCATCCAGCCATCTCTATTACGCCTGGCGGGCCTGTCCACCGACGGGCGTCTTGGAGATATATTCCAGCAGTTGAGGTTGGAGGTTGAAGTGATAAAATCGGGACGAGAGATGATCCGGCTGGATCGTGGAAAAATAATAATCCGCCCGTGGCGGAAAAAGTCTAGTCCTCACTCGGATTAAATATGATCCGACGACGGGACGAGCCGATCTGGGGTCACCGTTTTCCTCGAAGGCGCAAAACAGAAATCGTCTGTTCTGTGTGCATGTTGGTCATCATGAGTCTGGCACAGAGAAGCCTGCACGTAGGCCGCCTGCGAGGCCCCTTCTCCTCGATCTTGCTGAGCCGGTCATGCTATGGTCGGACAGCAGCGTACCGACGGTTAGCTTTGGGTCAGTTGCCACTGTGATGACTGTGCTGGCGTTCGAGCTGACCATCTGCGTAGACATAGCAGACCGAAGTTTGCCTCTGCATCCCTTCCAACCCCTAGCAGCACGATACCTTCACTCTACTTCCCGCTTCCTCAAAGACAACCCGCCCAACGACGAAATTCGGGACCCTCCGAGGTCCGAACGTCCACCATCAACGGATGACTCGTCCCAACAATCATCCGACGAGCAGCAGTCAACCGGCTCTGCCTCGGACGAGGCCAACCAAGAGAAGCAGTCTCAAGGATCCAAGAAAGACTCCAAGGGCAAGGATGGACCCCCACCCCCACCGCCGCCCCATGGAGACAAAACCCCATGGCAAGTGTTCACCGACACGCTACGCTCGGAGTTCCAGGCCTCCAAGGAGTGGAACGAGTCGACCAAAGCCCTGGCCTCCTCGGCCAACCAACTGACTGAGGCCGAGTCGATCAAACGAGCACGCGCCGCATACCAGGCCGCTTCCGGTGCGGCGTCGTCGACCACGTCATCAGCGCTTCGACATACGGGCAAGGCGCTCGGTAAGGGCGCCGCTTGGACCTGGGATACACCCGTCGTGAAGGGCGTTCGGGTAGGCGTGTCGGTTACCGGTAAGGTTATCGAGAAGGGTACCCGACCCGTTCGTGAGACCGAGGTCTACAAGAAGGCAGTTGGCGAGGTCAAAGAGGTCATCGACGATGGTAGTAGCTCTCGATATGGAGGCTGGACGGAGAAGGAGGAGCGACGCCGACAGCGAGAGCTCCGCGAGTTGAATGAGGCCAAGGCAACTGGCCGATCGTCAAAGCGAGTCGAAAAGATGGAGGAAGATCCAAAGTGTGTTACATGATGTATCATTTTGACGCCGATTAAAATGCTGATCGATGGCAGTGCCGGAACAAACGTCACGTTGCATAAAGATGCTGCGTGGAAGGAGTCGTGGCGTGACTTCAGAGAGTCCAGTCGGTTGATGCAGTCGTTATTCACACTCAAGTCAACCTATAACGAATCCGAAAACCCCCTGATTTCCACCGCACGCAGCATCTCCGACCGTGTGGCGGGCTTCTTCGCCGAGAACGAGACGGCGCGGGTCATCAAGAGATTTCGTGAGATGGACCCCGCATTCCAGATCGAGCCTTTCTTGCGCGAAATGAGAGAGTACATCTTGCCCGAGGTGCTCGATGCCTACGTCAAGGGTGATATCGAAACGCTCAAGCTCTGGCTGTCGGCGGCCCAGTTCCAAGTTTACTCGGCTCTAGCACAGCAGTACACGACTGCCGGCCTCAAGTCGGATGGACGCATCTTGGACATTCGACATGTCGACATTCTGTCGGCACGCTTGCTGGATCCTGGCGAAGTTCCGGTCTTCATCATCACCTGCCGAACGCAGGAGGTGCATGTCTATCGAAATTCCAAGACCAACGAGCTGGCCGCTGGTATGGAAGACAAGGTGCAGCTAGTCACGTACGCCATTGGCGTCACCCGCATCCCAGAAGATGTTAATAACCCCGAAACACGCGGATGGCGACTGATCGAGCTGCAAAAGAGCGGGCGGGATTACATCTAATCTAGCAGCAACATCTTCGCGACGAAGCTTTCCCTTCTTGTATATAGCGCCTTTAGTACTGTAAAACTTTTCTAAATGAAAACATCGCATCTCAGAGCTAGAACATTGCAGATCTCTCTTGTATTCACAGGTGCCTCGAAATATGGCACCAAACAAGGCTCTTCTCCCGTGATGGAGCGCCGACGTATTGCGATCGACTCCTTGTCCAATAACTGCAACGGCATCAACAAAAGCACGCACGAGACACCTTCCGCCAACCTCTCGTCCTGAAATCCAGACCGCGTAGTTCCTTCAACTAACGAGGTTAGGAGACTCTATTAGGCTTCTACTCGAATGAAGTATCTCCAGATGAGGGTCCGTCCTATCGATAACCAACCACCTTGGACTTCATCTGGTCCGCCGAAAACAACATCTCCTATCGCACTCGCAGCAGCTCGCGGGGTCGCCGTGACCGCCGCATGTCTGGCACCGTGAAGATTGGATGCACCCCTTAAATCCCTTTCTCCGCGCCTTCTTTCGGAGCGCATATCCGTCGCAATGCGTCCCGGTACACAATCACGTAGGTGGTGGTGGTCCCCTAGTGTTGCATCGATGCTCTTGCTGACGCGCGGACACCAGATCTTGCTGCTCCCCAGCACCGAGCTGCTGTTGACCGCTTGGGATCGCGACTCGGGTGCACCATACACCGAGCTGGTTGGGTCGGACGAGTTTCTGGGAAGTCATGTCCTGCGCCTACCGGCCAGTTCGCTCGCAGACGGTGGCAGAGATGGCGATGTGACGAGAGATGGACGAGGGAAGGCGAAGCAGTATACGACCATCAATGGCAGGACCGTCGTCATCAAGGAGACGTACGTGTATAGCAACCGAGGTGGGTCAATTCTCTATTGCAGAGTTGTATATGTGTCCATGGCTAAGACGACAACGACAGGCTTCAAGAACCTGGCTCAGGCGCAACTACTCGGCGACACGCTGTGGTATCCGGATCAACCCAACGCTCCACAATGGTTGATCTACTTTATCTCCAAGCCGCTGATTGGCTCTCCGGAGTCCATCGTGATTCCTCCTGCTTTAGTGCTAGGCCAGCTGCCAAGAGGAGGAGAGATGACTCGCGAGACCGGGCAAGACTCGTCCGAGTCGGAGTCATCGAAGAAAGACATTCAAGCCTTTAATGAGCTGCTCAACGCATTTCCGATGATTGCCAGGCAGATGCAGCCCGGACTGGGGAGGCTATTCAGGGAATTTGCCAAGATCTTCGAGAAGCCACTTCCGTCTCGACCCAACCAAGTATCAGATGTCCCACGAGGATCTGCAGCCTCAGAGACGACGCTGGTACCGGACTCCGCATCCGCAAACAGCGGCATGACGAATGGGCACATTACGCCTCAGATATCTCCCACTGAGGACGAGGAATCAGCAATGAGGCGGGGCTTGGAAAGTATCGTCACCGGGGCCATTGACCTCTTCCAGTTAGTCGACAAACAGCAGCTGTCGCTCCTGGGCGCTACAACGACCGTAACCGGCCCGCTTGTGGAACGGATGATCGAGCGCTACGTCGCGGAACAGTTGCACCACTCAGTCTTGTTCCCCAGGATGTGCGCGATCAAGCGTCCAGAAGACCAGGAATTGGATTCCAAGATGCGTCAGATGGAGAACATCGATATTTCCCAAGTGGGCATTGTCATCCCGGGCGGACCCCAAGGCAAGCACGAGATGTTGCTTCGTCTGGGTCGGGGCGTGCAAGAGTTTCGGAAGTTGGGCGTGGCCGGTAGTCCGCACGAGATGATGGAAGTCTTGCTCGCAACCGAAAAGATCATCACCACAACCTCTGATACGATTTCAGGTAGCGGAGGAGACGGTGGTAAGAAAGAGATCAGCTCGGAGAAGCAGGGGTCGACGCTGGCAATGAATGCGGACACGCTGGTCTCCCTGCTGTTGGTCGTGGTCATCCGCGCTCAAGTGCGGCACCTGCAGGCGCGGCTGGCGTACATGCGCGGATTCATCTTCATCGACGACGTGGAAGCGGGAGAGATGGGCTATGCATTGAGTACATTCGAAGCGGTGCTGTCGTATCTGGCTCGAGGTTCGGCAGCACTTCGAGCGGCCAGCAGGAAGAACAAGACGTTGTGGGAGGCGACGAAACTTGGCCGGCTACAAGAATTGAAGCAGATACTCGAGCCAGTGGAGACGGATGACGATGGAGCAGAGCATGTTAGGACACCAGAACCGATGGACGACTACCGAGAATTTTACATTGGACCGCCTACCGCTAATGGCTCGGCACACAGTCAAAGCCTCTCCAGACATAACATGGACCAGGCGAGCGGTTCAGCGGCTCAATCTCTAAGCCACGTGTTTCCCTTTTACAGCGTGGAACCAGCTAGGTCTATCACTCCTCGGAGCAAGCGGGTCTCCATGGACTTGCGAAGCATGTCGAGCTCATCCGGACGGTCATTCCACTCACGGACGCTAACCATTGAGTCTCTTGCGAGCGCCATCGAAGGCGATGCATCGACCGACCGACTTTCGAAGACGCAAAACGCGGCTGGGGAGTCAATACTCATGATGGCGATCGAGAATCGGCAGTTCGAGGCGCTGAGATATCTCTTGAGCTTGCGCGATTATTATCCGTTAGATATCGTCTTGGGTGATTGCAACAACGAGGGCACAACGTTGCTGAGCGCGGCCGTCCAAACGGGACACCCAGAGATCATCGAGGTCATCCTTGACTTTCTTCTTGACCATGGCGATGATCAGACGGCTGCAGCGTACTTTGCTCGACAAGACATCAGCGGGCGTACCATGGCGCACTACCTGTTCAACGCGCATCATCTAATCGATCGGCTCGGGTCGTTGCTGCCGTGGCGGCTGCGGGACAAGAATGGTCAGACACCATTGTTCGCCCTGTGTCGGTCCTACGATCATTCAAACTACCCGGAGATGGTCACCGACGCGGTCATGGCCGCCAAACTGGCACAGGGTGATGGCATGCCTCTTCATCTCGACGAGCATGTAGACTCCAAGGGCAATACGCTACTTCATGTTATCCACGATCGACAACTGGTGCGACATCTGTTGATGTATTGCGACTCTGACGTCAACGCGACCAACGACAAGCGGTTCACGCCGCTCATGGTGGCCGCCAAGTACGGCAGAGTTGACCTGGCGGGAGTGTTCCTCGAGGACTCACGTGTGGATCCATACGCCAAAGAATTGCGAGGATTGACGGCGGTAGAGCTGGCCAAAGACGACGACGTGCGCAACCGGATCGACGACTTGATTCTCTTGTCCATTCCAGCAGACGCCGAGGGGCGAATCGCGGCCGTCGTGCGATCTTACTTTCTCGAAGATGCTACGATCCGGCTGGTGGTCAAGACTGCGGTACCGTCGTCGAAGAAGACAGTCACCATCACGACTTCACGACGATCATTGTCGGACTTTGAGAATCTCGCCAACTGTCTCGCGCTCGAACACCCGGCTTCCTGGCTGCCCTCGGCGACGGGCTTCCGTTCACCGTTTCAGATCCCGTCACGGCCATCCCGCGCCGTCCTTCGAGACATTCAACTCCGACTGGACAGCTTCTTGCGAATCTTACTAGCCCACTCGACATTTTCCACGCACGAGATGCTCTGGGAGTTCTTCTTGGTTCCGGAGATTTTACCGGAGATGATGGCGGAACGAAGCAAGAACAAAGCCGCCGCTCGTGTCGAGCGTGTTCGGGAAGAATATCCTCCTGTCGACGACCCCCGCGAGATCGAGGCCTTTGCGCAACATGCCCGGCAGGAGATGCGTGGGGTGCAGTTGGCGACGAACCAGGTAATGCGTAGCGTCAATCGCACGAAAATGATCGAATGTGGTTAGTTATTCTTACCTTACCCTTGTCCATCCACCCAACATACTCCCTTAATCTTGTCGTTCATTACTGACAAAACGAAAGACATGGTCGACACCGTCCACCTCCTCCAACGCGACCTTACTCACATCTCTTTCCTCCCCTCTACTTCCCATTCTCTTCTCTCTTCCTTCATCTCCAAATCCACCCCCAGCACCACCTCACCCTACACTCTCTTCCATCAAGACCTGCAATCAATCCAATCCACTATTCTCGCCATCCAAACCAGTCTCTCCCACCCTTCGTCTCTAATCGAATCCATGACGCAAGCTTCCTCGGCCATCGATCGACACCTGACCTCTCTACGACGCTCGGATCGTTGGCCACTGGGTTTACTAGACGGGACACGGACCAAGATCCATTCCGAGGCAGCGAGTAAAGTCGAGCAGGCCACGCTCGAATTAGCCGCGCTGGGCGCCGAGCTGAGATATACTCAGCAGGTGGTCGCTGGGGAATTAGCGGGCTGGCAGGATCTACATGAGAAGCTAGTGAGAAGAGCGATAAGGGAGTTGACGAGACGGATGGTGCAGAGGGAGAGGTGTCGGTTGGTGGGAATGGTGAGGGCGTTGAAGGCGAATAGGGATACAACTATGGGCGATCATCAATGACAATAATTAAACTATCGGTCTACAGTTAGCATACCAACAAGAATTGTAATAATTACCAGTCGAGGTATCGGTGGGTTCAACAACGGTTCGGGGGAGAGGAGGAGGATTGGCTCATTCCGTAGTCTCTTACTACTTCTAGTATTTTGGTTCTTTTTTGCGGGATGGACTTGCGTGTTTTATTGGATGGGGTGGTACAGGATGATGATTACCTAGAAGATCACCGAAGACTTGCTCTATGGACAATTAGATTGGGACAGCATGGACGGAATACAGGGAGGAATGGCCATAGAAAGGAAGAGGATGGACGAGCAAGCATGGAGCGGGCTGGCGTTGATGTCAGCGTCGGAGTTTGGGAGCGCTCTATCATCACTTTCATGGATGATCGTCTTTCTTCCTTAGTGAGAGTATTGATTGAATTTCCCCGTAACGGGCTGCTCCTTTCTCCTTTCCCGGTTATCTATCTCCGATGGATAGCGCATTGATACCTTTCCGTCGTTTAAGATATGCCACGAGAACGTTTAGAATCGATAGAGGCCTTTGCACTCACGAACCACTCAGTAAGTGCCTGCTTTTCATGAGGTCCTTCGGGTAGTTCCTTTGGAGGATTCCGTCGGAGATTCCCTTCGGAGAGTCTCTTCGGAGAGATCCAGTTCGAGAACTCCATCCAGAAGGTCCTTTAGAGGCCCTTCTTAAGTAGTTGCAATGGTCGACGAAATTGTGACCATACTAAGCTCGCAAGATGCCGGGGGGGTTCTTTCGGAGAGATCCTTTTTGGAGAGGTGACTTGGGGAGAGGTCCGTTTAGAGAAATCCCTTCGGCAATCCCTCTGGACCCATTAGGAGATCCTTTTAAATCGTTACAATGGTTGACGTATTCATGTGCCCTAGAATGCCACAGCAGTCATTCTTGGCCAGATCAATTTCGCCGGAATCAAGACACGCTCGTCTGATATTCTCTTCGTGGCTCGGGCCATCAGAGTGGACGCCATCATTAGAACTCAATCGACTACCGACATGTCCGGGATGTTCTCCTCGAGCTCGTCAATCGGCTCCACTTCAACAACATGGACGAGTCAGTGCCAGATCGACTGCTGAGCATGCTGATGAAGAACACACACTACTGCACCATCCTTCTAGTCGGTCGAGGAGCAACGCTGAGCACCTCGCTCAGTAGGGACAAAGTCATCGTAATATTAGAGTCTTTCCGTGACGACTGGAAGAACTTCATACGATATGGCAAACGCTATGTCAAAGCGCTCGTCGATGTTCTTGGTGATCCAGCAGTAGCGGAATCGCTAGAGGGGATATGGACGCAATTCAGGAACGTGGCGGATGCTGACCATGCCAGGATGTACGCATCCGAGATCCAACGACACAACGCGGGTAAACTCGGAGTCTTGATCGATGACATCCTGGGCAAGATTGCTAAACGGACTGAACTTCTCGATAAGTTCATCGAGCAGATCAAGAAGTATTATATCAATCATACAATCGCATCGGAGCTCCAAAGAAGATAACTACGTTAGCATGCAGGTAACAAAATAAACGGAACAGCTCAGCAGTAACCGCTTCATGATCCTTACGACAAAAGGCTCATCAGCATCCTTCTGACGATGCAGGTCATCAACCTTACGACGAAGGGTTTTTCATCATCCGTTTGACGAAGGAACCAGCATCATCCGTCCGACGGAGGGAGCTTCATCATCCTTAGGACGAATAACCTAACCATCGTCCTCCTGATGATGATGATAGCCTCTCTTCATCGGACTGATGATGAAGACTACCAGCCTTCATCTCGGTCATTGCTGAGCTGTTTCATTTATTTTTGTCACCCGCGTAGTTAGTAAGAATATGAAAAAGACGATTACAATCTCCATACAGTGAGCTAACATCCACAGAGACGAGAAGTAATAGCATTAGAGCAAGAACGATGACATCTGAGCGAAGGAGGCATGTAGAATGAATAACAGCTATTTAATAACGTTCTAATTCTCGATGACAGCTACTGAATGAAATTCTAATTCTCGACGTTGGTCCACCTGATGGCCCACGATATCCCCCTCCTATTCTTCTTCATCCATTCCGTTGATTGTTTGGCGCGCCGAAGGCTTGTCAAATCGACGCTCGCTCCTGGTCTGACTTGGTGCCATCAAACCGTAGAGGCAGGATGTTCATCTCTCGACAGATTGCTTCCTCCAGGAGATCCAGCAACTTGGGGAACTTGGAGAAGTACAGGACCTTGGCGTTGGGAAAGCCCTCTCGAATGCGTCGATAGGTATGAACTCCCATTGATATGCGTGGGGTGAAGAGTTCAACGTCCGACATGCTTCGTACCCGGGTAAGCCATGCAGATCGTATTTCAGGCGGTGGAGCCACCGTGAGCGTCTCGTTGTCTAGGTCATCCGCCGCCAGATCCATACCCAAATACCTGTCTACTTCATTCTTCAGTCCCTGTCGGGTTATCTCTTGGACTTCGTTTGTTTCGCCTGTTCCTCCTCTGCTGCTACTGGCTTGGATTGCCAGGGCAATCGAGGCGGGTTGAACGACCCCCCTACCGCTGAGACATCGCTGCAACCCGTTGTTGAAGTTCAACAATCCCTTGAAAGATGAGCTGCTGCAACACCACCTCAGAGCATCCAGATCCGTAGGAAAATGACAACAGATACCAAAGATGCCGGGGATTTGAACCCTAATCTTATTCCATTCTTGCTACTAACTTAAACGGCGATGACGGCAAGGTTGCGGCACTCGTGGACGTAGAAAACGTTCTCCATATCGATCCCGTTCGTCTCGCAAAGACGTTTGATCGGGTTCATACAACATAGAAGATGAGTTGTCGTTCGTTCAGAGGGACCCTGACTCTCAGAGTCTCAGGATCAATGTCGAGAACCACATTCTTCATGTTGCTAATGCTTATACCCCTCCTGAGGCGTGCGGTTGGATTTGCGGTAGGTCGTGAGACTGTTGTGGATGCTGTAGTCCTTCTTGTTGTCCCCTGGCCTGACACTGAGGTGCTGAACGGACCATCATTCCTACCCACAACAGCCGATATTGACCATGCTGAATCCTCGAGGAAGGCTGTGCAGGAAGAGCCACGGCTGACCTACTCGTGGAGAGGCATTATTGCCAGTCTTGCCAAATAGATACCGGCGATATATGACAGCACATATAGTCTTTCTTATGCCCGTCCTCATAGCTGTCGTCCACGGTCCCGGAGGAATGTAGATGAGGTGGGTATTCCACCAAATTACCAGGTCACGATGATTAATCTTCATCGGTTCGAAGATGTGTGAAACTGATGATGATGGAGGGTGTATGGGATGATCGATGCACGAGAGCAGCGCAAAATGATCATTCTTTCGACTTTCGCGAAGTGTTTTCGCACCCCCACCAACCTCTTCCCTGATCAAAGAGATTCTGGAATTGTCGTGGTGTGACTGTCGCCGTCTTTTGGATCCGTGACCGACCAGCTTTTCCTTCGCAATACTTCGAGTGTGCGATGATGGATGAAGCTGACGAACGGAGGCTGTGTCTGGTTGAGTGGATCACCGGGCACCATATATAAGTTCAACATGTCTCCTGAACTCTCGGGCCTCGCGGACGATCTCTTTCTTACGACCTTTGTTCAGGTCAAAGAAAGCAAGGTAATAGTTGATTTTCTCCACTACACACACGCTGGTCAGCCGACAGTCACCAAAGAGCTTTTGTTGACCTTACTCACCCCGGTCGAGATGGGTCGGGACGCTGGCGATCGACTCGTTGCTTGTACACGGCTCCACAAGAAAGAGCACTGCCGCTGATTGTTGGAACTTGGCAAGCCGACAGTCTCCAAAAAAAATAAGCGCAGCAGCGAATATATATGAAAACTCCATTGTATTGAGTAGGCGTATAAAGAGATTGGCTCTTGGGTGGGGAGTAACATACCATTGATAGAGGACTCCTTCTACTCTTATAAACGCCTGTTCGACGTTTGACTGACCTTGTGCAACGTCCAGTTTGTCCAAACAGACCGGCTGATAGCATCCCAGAGCACGTCAACCCTTTGTTAAGCACGACGAACACACTTACCGTAGGTGGTTATCCCCTTCGGGAAGCTGCTTTGCCAACAACTGGCCAGCTCGTCACCGTACAGACGTGCTGTCAGCTTCCCGTCATGTAAAGGACACGGTCAAATCTTTGAGACCTCCAGGTTGTTTGTGCACGACGCTTTTGGCGAGCGCAAGTGGTTTGCAAGCAAGCCGACATCAAACATCCACCTTCAGACCTGTCTGATCAAGTTCTTGCAAACCTTGACATTAGCTAGATCACCAAGGCGGTCCTTTGTCAAGCTTACCCGATAGGCCATCAATCGTGCTGAGGTCATCCTGCATCAAGACGCGAAAGGAGCAGGTTTCCTACTTCACCATGAAGTGATAGGTCTAACAGAGATTGTCCTGATCTTCATTGAAAGCCGATGACGATGACGATGACGATAGAAATCTAACGCTATTGAGCCAACTGGGAATGCAACAGGACCCGTCCGTTTCCCGCATGCTTTTCCATTGAATTAAACAGAAAAAAGGGAGAAGGGTAGCAAGCAGGTTTCTATGCCCAGTCCATTCCATTGAAAATCCATTTGAGGAGCATAAGAAGTTTGCTAGAAGGAAGAGAAATGAAGAAGAAAAAGGTGTGAAAAAGGTCCCAGCTGAGAGGCGAAGTGAAGGTGGAAAACAGAAACCCTACGTGCATGCAATGATGAGTTGTGAGGGATCCATAAAGTCATCATCGTGCGGCGTTCCTCGTGACGAATTGCTATGTCCATTACAGCCCAGTTAGCATCCATCCATTCCATCCGACACATCTCGAACTCCTATATCCATCCCAAGTATGTCCGATGTAAAGCAACTGAGAGTAAGGAAGGTCGCCTGAAAGAACTTACCAAAAAGAATTGCCGAAAGCCTTTTAAATCTCGAGACTGCAACGCTCGTAGATATTCCTCGGCCTGGCTCTTCTCCAGCCCCATCTCTGGAAACGAGACGTCACGCAGATGCGTCACGAACTCCAGGCCAGTTTTTGTGAAGATTGTTTTCTGGAGAGACGCCATTTCTGCGGCGACTTGGCGACTAGTCGCGTCTCGAGGATTAAACGCTGGGTTGGCGAGCGCGGTCCAACATACACTTGAGAAACGTTCGATCATGAATCGGTCGAAGCCCGGGAGGGAGGTAGTATTGTTCGTCATAGTGGTAGTGGTAGGAGAGGTACCGGCGCCATTGCTGAGAGTCGTGGGTGATGTCGGTGATGATGCCTCGGCGGCTGATGATGATGCCCCGCCCCAGCGTGTGGCCATCTGGTTCAATACCGTGAATGCAATCTTGGCTGTTGGGAGATCCGTGGCGTCTCGAGCAAAGACTTCGACAGACGTAATGAGCGATTCGAGATTGCCTTGGTTGGCTAATTCGAGAAATATTAGCCAGGGTTGGATTGAAGGGAAAACAGAGGATCAAGGTGCTTACTGGAACTGATCAACACCGAGTCAACGTCGTTGTGAAAGACCACCAGAATTAAATTCAGATACTCCCTTCGCAGTTCGGATAGCTGGATGGCGTCGTCGGTTCCTCCGGTCGGCTCCGAGAGCTGCTCAAACACCCGCTGTAAGAGCGGCGTCAAGAGCGGATCGATAATGCTTAGCATCTCGACTCGAAATCCATGGATAACTTGCTCGAGAACGCGTAGGAAAGTCGTCATCTCGTCTTTGCTGGACCTCACTGATAATAACCCGTCGATCCATCGAGGCAGTTGTGGCAGGATGCGAGCACCTAGCACCACTAGCAGACGCGAGAACGCGAATCGAGCTGCTGTTCGAACGCTGATAAATGCTGAAAGAGACTCGAGCGCCATGAGGACTGCTTCTGCTGCTCGTTCAAACTCGTCCCCAACTTCCTTCGCAGGTAGTGCGGCCGTAGTCGTCACCCCAGGTGTACCGTCCGAGAACCCTTTTGCGAGCGTGCCCAAGGCCATGATGGCATGATGCACATGCAGCACAGCCCGTTCGTTGCCGTCCTTGGCCGACGACAGGTACTTCTCCAGCGTAGCAAAGAGCGGCCCGGAGATGGTCCGTGCAAAGAGGACCTGCTTCTCAACCGGCACGGATGAGGTCGACGAGATGCAACCGATGGCTTCAAACAGATATAGTTGACTGTTGAAGACCGTATCCGAAGTCTGGTCGCTGTCGCCTGATGATAGCAGATCCTCGTCCTCATCCTGCTTCGGAAGTTCCACCGTGATTTCGAGGAGGTCGCCAATCGCCTGGATCACCGTCTCCGAGACGTTGCCTAGTCGTGCCCGCAGTTGCTTGACGAGCCGCTGGAAGAGATACCATGATCGAATACGCACCCGAACATGATTGTGGTGGACTAGCCCGACAAAATCCTCAAGTATTTTAGGAATGAACTGGGTATAGATCTCAAAGAAGGAGGAATATCGAACGCAGATCTCCATGTACTGCAGCTGAATCGCCGGATGCGGAAAGGAAGCCACGTCTGGGGACTACGTTAGTCAGACAAACATATATATCGATCAGATTGAATCGTACTTGACTGAACCAGCTTGCTCATCATGGCGGTTAGAGCTTCAGCCGCCGCACTGGTTGGCTGTCCTTTCGAATACAGCCCTCCGTTCTTGACGGCGAGCTCTCCAAACGGAAACATCTCGTACAGCACCAGATCCAGGTCTCGCCAATTCATCTGGCCCGTTTGCTGACTGAAACTGTCAAAGGTGCTTCCCACAAACTCCTTGATGGCTTCAATGAACAGCGTCTCGTTCACGGCCGCCACTGCTTGCTGTAGCACTTGAAGCTTCTTGCGGAGCTCTTGAAACTCGGCCTCGTCCGTCTGCTCGCCGTCCTCCCCCCACGAGGACGTGTCGTCATATCGCATCTTGAGGATGATGGCGTGTAGGATGGGCGACAGCATGCTCGCGTACTGCGGTGACAGCGTCTTATGGCTTTTGAGGTCCCGCCGGAAATACGCCAGCAAATCGGTCAGTGCTGGGATGACCGCCAAGCAGACCTCGTCGTACTCGTCCGAGAAAAATCGAAGCACCCAGGGCATGAACTGCAGCAGCAGCTCATCCGCTCCGGCTCGTGTTTCCGGCGTGATGGACTGGTTGTCGAGGGCGATGACTATGTCGCAAGCCACTTCGTTGACCAATCTCCCGACCGCCTCCGCCATTTCCGTGTCGTAACTCGAAGCTGATCCTGTTCTTTGCAGTGGTTGACTGGCGACAAGTTGGGCGATCATATTCCCCAGATTCAGATATCTAATCATCTCTATCTTATCGGCTGGCTTCATCTTCTTGGCCACAATCTCCGTCACTGTATCTATGGCCGTGTCTCGCAGCTTGTCTTCTTGCATTTCCGCCGGCGTGGAGCGCCCCACAAGCTCAAACAAGGGCATTATCAACCCCTCACTCACGATCAAGGAGATGTCCATCCAGCTTGCCCATTGACCGATGATCCTCAAACACTGCTCGATAACCTCGCTCTTCGTTTCCCGCCATCGAGACAGTAATTCTTGCCAGGTCAACACGATCTTCGACGCATCTCGTTGCCGGATGACGTCCTTGAGCTCCGTACTTCGCTTGCGGCCTTCTTCGCTGCGGGGGACCAGTACGTCGGCAATCTCGTCGTGCACCGAGCTCAAGATCCGGAGGTAGAAACTGGTCCCTGGTGCGTTGCCGTCGACGATGCTACTCAGACCGGACTTTGTAATACCCACAAAGTCGTCGAAGAAGCTCTCCCAGCCCGCCAAGTACATGGACGAGAAGAGGTAGGTAAATGTCTGTGCGAGCTTGTTTTGCACGGCTGGGACGTCGACCTCGGTACTGCCAGCACTATACGCGCGCCCAACGTATTCCAGCAGCGCGTTCCTCACCAGCACTAGGCTCTCTGCATCGACTTGTTGGCGTTGGACAGCATTATTGAGAACCTCGAGAGCGACATGCCGGACAATATCCGATTCCTTGGGTGATCGCGAGAATAGCTCGATGCAGACCTGCCAGGCGCCCGGCTGCGTCTGAAGCTGGTCCAGAAATGCAAACGCTTGCCCTTTGAGCTCCGGGCCCGAGGTGGGATCCCAGGCAATATTGATAGCTTGTCGAACCTATGCGTAGTGTTGTTAGCTGGATCGCATGTGATAGGAAGCACACCGGGGTCTACCTGAGCGTCCATCTTTTGTAGGTCACGACGGTATCCGTCGAGGATAAGAGAGAATAATGAGCAGAATCAAGTCGATGCGTCAGGCTCTACCGGCCAGTCTTCTTCAGAGTCGCAGACGTGGCTCGGTAGAACCTTGTTGCTACCGCGCCGTCATGGGGATGTCCGATTCGATATCTTTCAATAGCGAAACGCCCTTTGTGCTTACGTCCAGAGCCTCAGTGGAGTCAGGAATCCGAGAGGCGAATGTGGTCAGGTTGAAAGTGTGAATTGTCATGTCAAAGCGCTTCTTAGCACAGGTAATCGTTGATTCAATGTCACATTGTTGATGGCGGTGACTCGTCGTTGGGCCCCTCACGTGCCTCGTTCTTCGTCGCAAACGTCACATCCTCAAAGGAATCACCATCTACATCCGCACAGCTCAGATACTGCTTAACGTAATATTTATTTCGATCGAGCTCCTCAGCCCAAGTCTACATCGCCCTCTGGATTTTCGGCCCTTGTAAAACAGTGAAGCCTCTGTTGCGACACTAGTAGTTCCCTAACAGAGCCACCCTGAGCTCCATTCCCTAGCAAGCCTCCTATAAACCCCACCATCTCCTTTTGCGCATTCCCGGGAACTGAATTCTATAATCTGTGAATCCACCGGGTATCTGAAAACGCCGCCCGCTTGCAAGAAACCGGAACAACCGCGCTGTGAACGAACAACCGACTATTGCTGTTTTCTGGAATCGTGATGATGCTCATGCTGGTGGCTCTCCGGACTGCCACTACGAACTCGATCCGGATCGATAAACTCCTCCGCAAAGGTATCCTGTTCCAGACCACGCGGCACGAATCGAATCTTGACTCGCCGAACACCACGCACCGCCTTCCCCACGCCATCACGGACCGCCACCTCGGCCGCGCGCATCTTGTCGACTGACCAATCCTCGGGAACGGCGATCACGATGTCCATGAGGTAATTCTGGCCAGCCTTGACACCCTCCACGTCATGAATCGTGACCGAGGAATCCTGTGGATGAGCCATCTCGGCCGAAAGCAAACTCTTGATGGCAGCCGCGCGGACAGTTGTGTTGATCTCTGGGTCGACTGATTTATCGGCCAACTCGGTGAGGGCGGCGGCGGTGTTCGACCAACCGGCGCGAATGACCATCACGGACACGATGAGACTGCCGACGGGGTCCAACCACGCCGCACCATTCAACAGGTGGGCGCCCCCCACCGCGATGAACGCCACGAGGCCGGTCAGCGAGTCGACGCGATGGTGCACCGCGTTCGAGGCCAAGACCGAGGACTTTTGCTGGCGTGCGATCTTCATGGCTGGAGGGAGGTCATTATTAGCATCGTAGTGGAATCAACAGATTGTCGGTGGGAACATACTGGCTCGATAGAGCCACTCCTTGATGACGATGGTCCCCGCGGCCAGCCAGGCGGCCTTGATGTCAGGGATCATATCGGCCGCGGCATGACTGTGGCCATGACCGTGACTGTGCACGTGGAGTGCATGCTCGGCGGCCGCGGCCGCGTCGAGGAAGAAGTGGGCATAAAGAGTGTTACCCGAGTTCCAGGCCATCAACATCCCACCGGCCAACAGCAACCCGCTGACCCCCAGCGAACCCAGACTCTCAATCTTGCCATACCCGTTCGGGAACTTGTCCGTGGGCGGCTTCAGGCTCCAGGCGATGGTCGCGAGCGTCATGAAGTCCGAGACGAGGTCCGTCAGGGCGTGGAAGGCATCGGCGATCAGGGCCTGGGAGTTGAAGACGTAGCCACCCACGCCCTTGCTGGCGGCCATGCCGAGGTTGACCAGCAGACCAATCCGGGTGATGCGCACGCCCGGATCCTTTTTGTTCTTGGAGGTCAGGTAGGGATTGTCATGGTGATGAGCGTGCGAATGCCCCGCGTGAGGCCGGGTCTGCATCGTAAGGGCCGCCGGGGTTGGCAGTTGGAGCAAGGGACGAGTTCTAGAAGTCCGGGACAGGGGCGAGGTAGAAGAAATACTTTGGCTCCGGGGAATTGCACGTAAACAACGGTCGAAATGGAAAGTCGAGGACGCATTGAGAACACGTCGAGAGGAGACCGGCGTCAGCTGGAATCTCCAGGTGTCCACAACGCCGGGTTGATTGGCGCAGTAGCCGACACAGCCGCGTGCGGCTGCGCACGGCCGATGACGCAGGGCCACGCGCGGGCTGCGCGCCAGCACCAGCAGACCCATGGTTTTTCGTGTTAGGGCTTGTATTCCATCCGATGTTGCTGACGATGAATGAGCTGTTAACGATTAATTTTGCTTAATATTATGTCAAACATGCATACGAGAAAGGGTCGTTTTTGGTGATCGTGATGGTTAGGTTCTGTCGACAACGCGCTGAAGAAAAGTTCGGAAGCCGGAGAGACGCGTCAGGACGGAGGAGTTTCAGGGTTCCAGACTGTGTCGCACGTGATTATGACACTTTCTGTATCTTTGCACCAAAGTCAATAGCTAAAGTACTTGGCTGTGGCTTGCCAGTTCCGTCGCACAGACGGCGCGTGCCGATATGGCTACTGTCATAAGTCATGATCCTCAAATTATGGCAAGTGCAATTGATGCGAGTAATCACTTCTGTCACTCACCATACTTGCGGCTAGTGGCGGCCAAATGTGAATCTAGATCTCATTCGTCATGGATCTGAAACTTTCCAATGCCGACTGCTTTGATCTTCGACTATCTCTCATCCAGTCTCCTATTGCTCTCAACATGTCATGCCCAAAGCGTTGATGCGAATTCCCTACACGGGGCCTCTTCCACCTCCCCGCATCATCCCTCACGATGCCACCACGCTGCCACGGGCGATTGACGCGCTCGCCAACTTCCTCGTCAAGCCTTCACGGCAACCTTCCACGGTAGTCCTCTCCGGCGCCGGCCTTTCCGTCGCGTCAGGCCTGGCCGACTATCGAGGCGTACATGGCACCTATCGACTGAATCAATCATATCGACCCATCTATTTCACGGAATTTATACAGAATCATGAAGCCCGCAAGCGGTATTGGGCGCGCAGCTTCATGGGCTGGACGACGCTCAACAACGCTCGACCCAATGCGGGGCATCATGCGGTGCGGCAACTGGGTGAGATGGGCTTGGTGAGGAGCGTGGTCACGCAGAGTATGATGTCCGGCTCGAATGACTGTATGTATATGTTTAGTGATGAATGCATAGATGTCGATTCGTTTCATTCTATGGCTCATCCCGAGCTGCCCACGATCGAGCTGCATGGGTTTCTGCGGTCGCTGGTATGTCTAAGTTGTGGCGGGCATCTCACACGGGCGGCCTTCCAAGAGTCGTTGGCCAAGTTGAATCCCAGGTGGGCGGCTTTTCTCGCTGAGGTCCTTGAATCTGGGGCTTTGAAGACGGAAGATCCCGCTCAGCGACGTGCACGTGGCTTGAAAACGAATCCGGACGGCGATGTTGATCTGCCAGACGCGCCGTATTCAACTTTCCGGTATCCAGCCTGTCCGACCTGCCTCGATAAACCGCCGGTTATGGTGGATGGCCGACGAGGTCGCGTCGAGGTTGATGCGGATGGAGCCTGGTTGGCCAGCAGCACGGCGGGCATCTTGAAGCCAGCTGTGGTCATGTTTGGCGAGAGCATCGCCGAGGAAATCAAGACCGCAGCAGAACAGGCCATCGACGAAGCGAGCCGAGTCTTGGTCGTCGGCAGCTCCTTGGCGACGTACTCGGCCTGGCGGCTGTTACGTCGAGCAAGGGATCGCGGCATGCCCGTAGGTATCATAAACCTTGGAGGTGTGCGAGGTGAGGAGGAATTCTACAAGAATCTTGAGCGAGATCAATCCGGTGAAAGCGGGGTAAGGCTAGAGATGGCGACCGACGAGCTGCTTCCAGCTCTGGTGAAGCATATAAAGTGATGGCTGTGGTGACGAATCAACCCCTGATGCCCTTCACTTCCTCACCCAGTCTTTTGCTTTATCCTATCCGCTTCTTCCTCACGCAAACATCGATCGCACATACACGCCCCACCCAAACACCCCATCATCCATTCTTGTCGCTCCGTATAGGGAAGAGTGACATCGCAATAGTGACTCAAGATCTCCTCTCCCTTTTTGATCATCTTCGATCCTCCCCCGTTGGGGCGCTCGTTATCTGGCATATCCTGCTGAGCCTGGCCATCTTCTCCCTTGTTCGCATCCCCCTTTATATTCTGAGGCCGAGAATCGCCAGACCGAGTAATGAATTGATCGAAAAGAGGACGCGCCGGAATCCATAATCTCATTTCTCCGTCTTCCCATTCCCAGGTCACGTTGGGAGCACAGCTATGGTTGGCAAGGCACCAGAGGGGATGCACAGCGGCCGTATCGGGACCGGTCGTGCCTCGTTGGAGTCTTGGCTGGATCCGAATAGTCTTCTGGTTGCCATTGCTCTCTGACAAAATACTGCTCTTTTCGTACTTATCGCCAAGACCGAGTGGGTTATCTTCCTTCCCATCCGCTGAACCATGACCATGTTGATTTGTTGGGTGTTTGTCATTCTGAGGAGAGGAAATTGGTAGAGGTAGAGTTATGCCAGTATCAAGAGGTGAGGATGACGAAGAAGACATCTTGGCTGAAGCAGTCCCTCTCAACTTCGCATAGATGGTCTGAAAGATCCACGGATCAGATAAATGACCCAGGGACGCATAGATGTCGAGGTCGAGGGCTTCGAGGATATGCAATGGTGAAGCGATGTTCATCTGAAATGAGAAAGGGAGACGCTTCTCCGCCGTCTTTTCTGGAGAAGATGAAGCTGAACTGGTCGACGAATCGGAAGGAGCGGGAGAAAAGTCACCCCAGATGTATTTCAGCTCCGGCAGGTCCAGTGGATGAATTCCTTGTGCGGAGGCCATGGCAAGAGCTCGTCCTAGTAGGAGGAGATATAATGCTTGACTGGCTTCTTCAGCCGGGACGTCCTTGGCAATAGAATCCAGTCGGTCACGACCGCAGGTTGCCGAATGGTATGTTTCTCTTGCTAGATCGAGACAAGAGGAGCTGCAAAAGAGAGTGTCCTCGCATTCGTCACACGATACCACCTGAACCTCTGGATTGCTTGAGGTCGCGTCTTCAGGAAGCACCCTCCCGCAAGCATCACAGAACGGTTCGTGCAGTCTGTTCGTCGCCGTCAAGACGCTCTTCTCCCGCAGAAAGACCTCTCCCGGCGGGATATCGTCTTTAGCAAATAGGCCTAGTTGGTGGTTCACCGGGTTCTTTCCGTTGGATCCTGGGGAAGATGATAATAAAGGAAGAACCGTTACCCGCACCTCACACCGTGGTGCCACTCGTGCAAGGCTTTCATTTAGAGTATTTATCGTCCGAGGGGAGAACCGGTCCGGTTCGTGCTCATTCCAGGGGTAGACCTCTCTCCGACCGTAGCCTTGATCAGGCAGATCTTTGATTTCTGGCGCGAAATCACCATCCGGGCTACTTTCGCTGGGTCCGAGGAGGGCTTGCCCAGTCATGAGGATTCGAGTCCGGAAATTTTGAAGTGAATAGCATGTCCCATCCATGCTCAACCCTCGATCGCAAAACGTGATGGCGCTTCGGAGGCAGCCACATTCAAGCAGCGAGCTGACCAGCAGGCCGTAGCATTGCAATCTCTTGATATGAAGTAGTTTCTCGAGTCTTTCAGCCTCCTCCGCGGGCCCAGTCAGGAAGGATAAGGCATTGCTCCAACTTGGCTGAGAAACAACCAGTTCGCCGGATTCTGGTGCTTCTTTCAAACAAGGACATCGTCCCAGATCGTTCTTCCAACCTGATTGTTGAAAATGCTCCAGGTGCTCACGCAGTTGACCCTTCGCCTGTTCATGGTACTCGTCCACGTCGTTAGCAACCTCGTCCGTGAGGAGTAGCGCAAGATATGCATCGCCAGCCGCCAGGTCATGGTATCCAAGTCGCTTGTAAGCCGTAGCCCGCTCCAGGAATAGAACCAGATCATAAGGCTGCTCGTAAAGCATTCGAGTCAAGTCATTGCGGTACTTGAGCCAGGGTTGGAGATCCATTGCGCTAATAAGGAAAGGAGTGAATACGCAGCGCAAAACTTTCCCGCCAGCTGTGCGGGGATCCTAGAGACCAGCTCTGGTCCGTGAAATGAAAGTGGTCAACTGGAAAGAAGTTGTTCGATGGGATATGCAGATTCGCTTAGAGCGCACGTTGCGAGTTATTAGTAGAACTAATCTTCCATCATGCCTGCTCGATATCGAGTGTTTGCTATCACCATCATCACTGGTTCCAATATAAACGGAGCGTCATGCAGCTGACAAAATAAATGGAATAGCTCAGCAGTATGGGATAACCGCTTCATATCTTCATCATCTTTATGAAGTCGTCTTCATCATTTAACAACGGAAGGCAGTTTCACCACATGCACGACGAAGGCACACCTCATCAGACTCCTGACGAAGATGACCAACCTTCACCACGCTGACGAACAAAACTGCCAACAATAAGTTCCAAAGCGTCACTGCTGGGCACCTGCATTTAGTTTGTCGGCTGCGAGAGCGTAGCTATAATGAGTGGTGGATAGTGGCGTTGGGGTATTCCCAGCGGCTCACTGGACATCTCTGTCCTCCCCTTCCGTTGCTTTGCGATCGAGCCGGATCATCCGTTGATCCCCAGCCGGCAACCGTTACGACTGGGCATAATAGCTGCCTTGGACGCCTCTCCCGTCGCCTGGTCTTCCCTGAATGTCCTCCGACGGCGGCGAACGCTGTCTCCTGTCGGGGATGAAGACGATACGACCGTCGTCCTCACCGCCGAAAGACAACATACCGGCGAATGGGATGCTCTCGAACAGGCGATCACCAGCCTGTGTCGAGCGTATCAGCAATATTCGCTTCGGGTCGAGCTAGTCGATGGATCAACCCTTCGCTGTGCCCCAAGCGAGTCAATGATAGGGCGAGCGTTAGGGATACATCAAATACCTACGCAGGTTCCGGGGATGGGTTCTAGCTTGGGTGCTGCAGGTGTCTCGTCATCGACAGGTACTCTGGGAGGTTATGTTGATCTGGAACGATCAGGTCAACCACCTGTTCATGCTGCTCTAACATGTCATCACGTCGTACGATCAACAAGAAGAGAGCCCGGCGGCATAACAGTCTACCAGCCAGCAGTCATCACGCCTGATCCGCTGTTGCGTGTCGAGCGGCCCACCTCCATGGATTATCAACACGTCCTTCGAGTTTTCGAGGATCGGATCAGACAAAACAAATTAGTAAGTCATTAGATGCAGAAATCGCCGGGTAGCTCAGACATTGAAGAACATGGGTTTCTATTATTATACGACATTGTCCAGACGGAGGTGGGGCCGCTTACTGTGCGATGCGATACTTCTGTAACCTCGTAATAGGCGCTTACACGGATGAAACAAAAAATGAGACGGCTCAGCAGTAAGTGCTTCGGACTTTTCAACATTTTCATCCTTCTTACAATAGAAACTTCATCGTCACCCTTACGATGAAGACGACATATCCCTCGTTACGCTGATGATGGTGCTATAGTCCCCCTTTCATCGGACTCATGACGAAGATTATTCAGCCTTCGTCACGTTGATGATGATGATGATGATGATGATGATGATGATGATGATGATATAACCTTCCTCCCTCGGACTCCCGACGAAGATCATCTAACCTCCGTTGCATTTACGATGAAAAGTAGTAACATCATCATCATTGTGATGAAAGTTGGTTTATCATCATGAGTACGATGAACGGCAAGGCTATATCTCCATCATCAGTGCGATGATATTTTGGCCTTCATCGTAAGGGTGACGAAGATCTCTTTCTCCGTAAGGGTGAACATGATTGATTCAAGTAAAGGATGATGAAGCGGTTACTGCAAAGCTGTTCATTTCTTTACTACCCGCGTGTTCTCTAAAGGGCTTGAGAGAGGTGGTGCTTCTTGACGGTGAGACGATACGCGCCAATCACGCTTTGAAGCTCGTTGCTGGCGCTGCGGTTCCACGGCACCGTGAGTCGGGATGGTACTTTAGCTCGTGGCGCTTTGCCAGCTGAGCTTGAATTTGAACCAGTCGGGGTTGAGGCTTGGACGGCGGCGATGTGCTCCCTGATTCGTCGGTTCCATACCGTCTCCCTATCTCTTACATCTCTTACATCTCTTGCAGCCGTGATGCCGTCATCCCGGCACTCAGCAAAGTAAAAAGCCTCTTTCATCTGTAGGCCCCTCGTCTCACAGACCCTTGATCTCGTTGATGAGGACGTAGAAGGTGAGCTGAGATGCGTTCAGTCTCACAACAACACGCAAGGCGCCTACATTGGGGGATGATGATGGTGATTCTTTCCGTATTGCCCATAGATTTGCCCCTCTTTAGGCCGCCGGTGGCCGGTGGGGCAGCCGACGTCGTCATCCCAACCCACAGCAGCATATGCCCGCTGGCTTGTAACTCCTCCGGCGACGGCTGAACAGAAGGGACCGTGAAAGACGACGTCCGATTGAATGATATATACCGGGTTCAGGATGCGTACCGGGACGACACAATGACGAAGGCACCCAGCAGGAACGGCCAACGGTCACGTCTTCGTTGCTAGTTCGATGAGGATCGAAATGACCTTCGTCGTAAGTCCAACGGAATCTAAGGTAATCATCGTCGTCATTGTGGTGAAGATTAAAGGCGTTCTTCGCCGTAAGGACGATGGTGACTGCCCCGAAGTAGCGGTTCCAAGTGAGCACATCCAATATATCTTGTCACCCACATATCAATTCCCGCTTCTTTCTTAGAGGACGGGGTAG
>QQTW01000184.1_pt1 | contig 36493 bp, 28 predicted proteins | sample 1904831 | NCBI WGS metagenome assembly QQTW01 (sample SAMN09435610, study PRJNA476489) | Subsurface metagenome, whole genome shotgun sequencing project.
AAGATCCGAGTAAAATCTTCGTTTTACTATTGAATATAGCCGTATTAATTTGCGGTTGGGCGATCGCATCGCAGCTAAATAATTGGCCCTTATACCTTCTTTGGCTTTATTTACCAATAGCTGTAGTTATGGGAAATAGCATATTTATATTGGGTATTAGTTCTCATGACATTATGCATGGTAGCGTGATTAAAAATCCTCGTCTAATGCTTATTATTAGTTTGTTAGGGTTTACAATGCACTGGATGCCACCGACGTTGTGGCAAGCAGTTCATAACCGAGCGCATCACAGTAAAACGAATTCCTTAACCGATCCCGATCGCTATTACTTATACGAGCAGCCTAAAACTTGGGGAAAGCGATTTCAGCATCTAATAGTGCCTTCTAGGGAAGTTAATCCCATAGGTTTAACAGTAGGAATGATGACAGGATGGGGATTGTATACTTTTCGCAATCTAACTTATGTGTTGCTATTTAATGGGAAATCGGTTGATTATGTTCCTGCCACTTTTACAATTAGTACAAAAAAACGTCTAATGATTGCAGGGGAACTTTTTTTAATGGCAATAATTCATTTACTTATTATTGCATTTCTACAATTTTCTCCCTTGAAGCTCGTATTTAGTTACTTTTTACCCATTGGTATTGGCTATGGTATATCAATCTTTTATATCTATACAAATCATATGCTTTGTCGCATGACAACGATTAATGATCCATTGATAAATAGTGTTTCTTTACGAGTACCTAAAATCTTTGATAAGTTGCATTTAAACTTTTCTTATCATACCGAACATCATATTTTTCCTGGTATAAACTCTGATTATTATCCCCTGGTGCAAGAGTTAATACAAGTTCATTATCCCGGTCGGATGAATTTATTAGAGGCTGGCGATGCTTGGAATTTATTAATGGAAACTCCCCGCCACTACAAAGATGAAAATACTTTTACCGATTGGTCAGGGAGAAATACTGTTACTTGTCCGCTTAATCAAAAATAGTAAGTAAAGAGTGTTTTGAAAGCTTTTCGGTCAGTAGTCAGCTATCGAGATCCTCCTAAATCTCCCTTAAAAAGGGAAACTTAGGAATAAATATTTTCCCCCCTTTTTGAAGGGGAGTGAAAAAGCGGTGTAGCTGAACCTGACCGCTTTGTTGACGTGGGTTACGGGGGATCTCCGAGGACTTCAATTATCTGATCGCAACTATTTTTCATCTAAGTTGATTAATGCAGCTTGATTACGGCGATCAGATGATGGTTTTGTATACCAGTAAGCCCAAGCAATAAGTACCGCTTGGAGAGGCAACCGGATCGCTTGAAATACGGGTGAATCGGGAACGTTGTCAAGATGGATGCGATTAATTGCCATATTAATATTTGCGGGGAAAACCGCGACAAATAGCGCAATTAAGCCCCAAGCGGCGGCACGGCTAACATTTGGGACTAATAGCCCAATTCCGCCTAATATTTCAAAAACTCCACTGATATAGACTAATGCTAGAGGATTAGGAAGTTGGGGGGGGACAATTTTTACAAAAGGATCGGGGATGGCGAAGTGAAGAATACCAACGATGATAATTGATATTGCCAGGATTACCCGCAAAATTTCCTTGTACTTGTTCATAGTTTAATTAAGGTAAATTTAACTGCGACTTGTCAGAACGAGAACGTCCATCACCATCAGAATTTTCTGTAATTAAATCAATAGTATCTTTGGCAAAAGGATTGTGAAAAAAAGATCCTGTCTGCGGTGGTAGGCGTGGATCGACAACAATTTCTGCCAAACTTTTAGCTACACCAGTAAGAGGAATTGCTAATATTACGCCTAATATGCCCCCAATTTGAGCGCCTAATAGAATAGAAATAAAAATAATTACTGGCGATAAACCTGTAAGATTGCCCATGATGCGGGGCGCAACTAAATTATCTTTTACTTGTTGAATGGCGATCGCAGTTCCCAATACTTGCAAAGCCAGCCACCAGTCAATAAAAGCAACAACTACTGTAACGATCGCAATTCCTAAAGTTGCACCAATAAAAGGGACAACTTCTAGTAAGCCAATAACTACAGCAAACAAGAGGAAAAATGGTACTTTTAATAGCCAAAATGCCAAAGTTAGAGTAGTTGCCATAAATAAGCCTAAGAGCAATTGACCAGAGACAAACCTTTGTAAGTTGCGCCGTAATGCTTCAGTTAAGCCACTACGAATTTTGGGAGAAAATACACCTGTAATAGTTAGCCACAGCTTTTCGCCATCAATCAGCATATAGAAAGCGATTACTAGGATTAAAATTAAGTCTAAAACCCAGTTAAAAGTCCCAATAACCAAGCCAAAACCTGTAGAGGCGATCGCTTCTGCTTGAGTTTGGACTCGATCTAATAGCTGTGATGCCAGTATTCGCACATCAAAAGGTAAATTATGTTCGATGCTCCAATCTTGAAAGGCGGTAAGTTGGTCTTGTCCTCCTTCCAGCAAAGAAGGTAAGTTGGTCACAAGTTGCCTAGCTTGGTTGAATACGGGTGGTACGACAGTTAAGCCAATAACTACAATTGATACTGCTGCAAGTAAGTATACGAGTAGAGATGCCAAACCACGAGGCAAAAAGCGACTTAACGCTGCTACAGCGTAGTTGAGTAGAAAAGCAATTAATCCTGCCGTAATTAAAATACTCAGCAACTCGCCTACGTATTTTAAAGCGCTAAGTGTCGCCCATCCTGTCGCTAAGATTAGCAACCAAGTAAATAAAGACTGTTGTAGGGGTGTGAAAGTTCGATTCATAGGGATGGGACACGTAAATAATTTTGAATTAGGCAGTTTTTTGAAATCCACTCAAAATTATTCAGCTTTGGGATCATAAGTAGAAGCCACATACAATTCTTTTAACTGTTTGTCGTCTACACTCGAAGGCGCAGCCGTCAATAAGCAACTAGCTTGCTGAGTTTTGGGAAAAGCAATTACATCACGAATTGACTCCTCACCAGCTAATAACATTACTAACCGATCTAAGCCGTAAGCAATACCTCCGTGAGGTGGAGTCCCGTATTCAAAGGCTTCTAGCAAAAAGCCAAATTTACTGTCAGCTTCTGCTTTTGTTAACCCAATGGCTGCAAATACTTGTTCTTGAATTTCTTTTTTATAAATCCGCAAACTACCGCCGCCAATTTCAAAGCCGTTGAATATCAAGTCGTAAGCTTGCGCCCTTGCAGTTTTTAGATCGTGCAAATCGTCGGGATTGGGCGCAGTAAAGGGGTGATGCAGGGCTTCTAAACGCTTCTCGTTCCCATTCCATTCAAACATCGGGAAATCTGTCACCCATAGCAAGTTAATTTTGTCAGCGTCAATTAAATTGAGTTCAAGAGCGATCGCACCTCTCAAGCGATCAAGGGTTTTATTTACTATCTCAACCTTATCTGCCGCAAATAGCATCAAGTCCCCAGCTTTTGCCCCTGTACGGCTAAGTAATTCTTGTTTTTGCTCTGGGCTTAAATTGTCTTTAATTGCCCCAATTGTGTCAATATCGCCATCATCGCGCACCCGAATGTAAGCTAAACCTTTCGCCCCCGCAACACTAGCTTCTTTAAATAAATCTCCACCGGGCTTAATGCGGACGTTTGAAATCGCGTCATTTCCTCCTGGAATTGCCAACACTTTTACTACACCGCCACTTGCAACCGCGCCGGAAAACACTTTAAATCCCGATGTACTAAATAAGTCTGAAACGTTTACAAGTTCCAAACCGTAACGAGTGTCAGGTTTATCGCTCCCGTAGCGTTCCATTGCCGAAGTATAAGTTAGCCTAGGAAAAGGACGAGGTAAATCTACACCTTTAACAGTTTTGAAGATATGACAAACCAAGTCTTCATTCAAATTAATAATATCTTCTTGAGCCATGAAGCTCATTTCCATATCTAATTGCGTAAATTCTGGCTGTCTGTCAGCGCGCAAGTCTTCATCTCGGAAACAACGGGCAATTTGATAATAGCGATCCATCCCCGACACCATCAATAATTGCTTAAATAGTTGCGGCGATTGAGGTAAAGCGAACCATTCTCCAAGATTGACGCGACTAGGGACTAAATAATCTCTAGCACCTTCGGGAGTTGAACGAGTCAAAATTGGTGTTTCAACTTCAATAAAGTTTTGTTCGTCTTCAAGGTAGCGGCGAATAGCTTTGACAACTTGATGGCGCAATTTCATGTTTCCCGCCATGCGATCGCGTCTTAAGTCTAAATAACGATACTTCAGCCGCAAATCTTCCTTGACTGACTCGGTTTCAGAAGTAGCTACTTGAAACGGTAGTTGTTTGCGAACGGCGTTAAGTATTTCTATGCTTTCGGCATAGATTTCGATTTCTCCAGTAGCTAGACGCGGGTTTAAGGATTCTTCGGGGCGCTGGGTGACAATTCCGGTAATTTGGACTACATACTCGTTGCGGAGGGCGTTGGCTCCGTCGTAGGAAGTGGGAGTACGCACAGGATCGCTAACTATTTGGACGATTCCTGTGCGATCGCGCAGATCCAAAAATATCACGCCTCCATGATCGCGGCGACGATCTACCCATCCGTATAGGTTGACTGTTTTTCCAATATCTGTTTTATCAACTTCGCCGCAATAGTGAGTTCGCATAATTTAAGTTTGTATCTGCTGAAAACGGGTTGCGATAGAAAACGCAAATTCCCATTATCTAGCATTCCTTGCCATCTTGCTGCAATCTGAGCGTTGGGAATTGGTAATAGGTAATTAGGAATTGGTAATTGGTGAAACTTCTTGCAGAAAAGAGTGTAGAGAATTCTTTACACTCTCTACCGCTTACGAATGAGGGCGAGGTGCGGTTAAAACTTCCCAAGCGGCTTTTGCAGCCTCTGTTAGGCGATCGCCTATTTCTGATACTTCTTTGGCTACAGAATTAAAGTTTTTCTCTGCTTCTCTCTGTACCATTTCAAAAGAATGCTCAATGCGATCGCGTTCGATGAGTTTATTTTCTTCAATGGTTGTCCGCGCCCGTTTGACGGCATTTAGATAAGCTTCACGGGTTAGGGTTCCAGCCGATTGCGCTTCTGATTGGGCGCGTTTTTTAATCGCGTCAATCAAAGCCTTTGTTTCGCTTTTTATAGCTTCGGTTTCTCCAGCCATTTCGCTTTCTACTAAAGCGTTTGTTTGGGGAGTGATGGCACTACCTTGAGGGATAATTTCAATGCGGATATCGTCTGATTCAGTCATTGCTTTTGCTCCTTGATTGCAGTAAGTTTTATTTGTCTATAAATTCAAAAACTGTTGTTTTTATTAACAACTACTCGTTTTGAGCTTCTGCTCTTAAGTGACTTGTCGTATTTTTGATATTGCCAGGTAATCTAATTGTTATATTGTTACTTAAAATTTTTCCTTATTGTATCTACCTAAAATCAGATTTATAGGGTAGGACTTATTTAGTTACTAAATTTTTCGTAGTTTTTATAACATTTTAAAACTCATAATGTATATAATCTAACTTTAGAGAGATTCAAAATAATATAGATTCCAATTACTTACGAGTTTAGATTTTGATATTTAACGATGCTGCAATTCGCAATCCCATAGCTGTTAGTTTAGGCGCAATTGCTGGGGCTTTGAGTCGCTATTACCTCAACTTATGGTTTGTAGAGCGTTTTGGGGTTGCTTTTCCCTACGGAACGTTTTTTATTAATATGACTGGTTGTTTCTTGATGGGATTAGTTTTTAGTTTGGCAACAGAAACAGTAATAACAATTACTCCTGAAGTAAGATTACTAATAGCTACGGGGTTTTTGGGTTCTTATACAACGTTTTCTACTTATGGATTAGATACAGTAAGTCTAATTAAAACCGTGCAGATTGTACCAGCATTCATTTATGGGGTTGGTAGTGCTTTGGGAGGAATTGCCAGCGTTAAGTTGGGGATGGATTTAGTGAAGTGGTTAAAATAAATGAGCGATCGCATTCTACCTATGCTATACCGCTATCCCCTAGACTAAAAGCAGCAACATCGAGCGAATGGCGGAAGGATGGTAGGCTTTGACTGAAAATAATGATTTACCCTTTGTTACTACCCTCCAGGATGTTTCGCGGCGAGAATTACGAGATTTAGTACGGAGTCAATTGCAAGCGTTATTAGAACAGAACGACTTGCAGGGCGCTAAAGCTATTTTAGTACCCGTACAACCCGCCGATATCGCCGAAGCTATTGAAGGCTTACCCGAAGCGATGCAAGCGATCGCTTTTCGTTTACTTTCTAAGGGTGAAGCGATTGAAGTTTATGAATATTTGGATTCCAGCATCCAACAAGCGCTAATTGAAGAATTTAAGCGCCAAGATGTGTTGGATATTGTCGATCAAATGTCTCCAGATGATCGCGTGCGGCTATTTGACGAATTGCCAGCAAAAATTGTCAATCGGCTTTTAGAGCAACTTAGCCCCACAGAAAGACAAGCCACCGCCCAGCTTCTAGGCTATGAGGCGGGTACGGCGGGGCGGATTATGACACCGGAATTAATTTCTTTTAAAGAAGGCTTTACCGTTACGCAAGCTTTAGAGCGCATCCGGCGGTTAGCAAATGTCACCGAAACAATTTACTACTTATACGTTACCGACAATGCGCGGCGCTTGACAGGTACATTGTCATTGCGAGATTTGGTAACTTCTCAACCGTCGCAAACAATTGGGGAAATTATGACGCGAGAGGCGGTATTTATCTACACAGATACAGATCAAGAAGAAGTTGCTAAAGTTATTCAGCGTTACGACTTTTTGGCTGTACCTGTAGTAGACAGGGAGCAGCGCCTAGTAGGGATTGTCACGGTAGATGATGTTATCGACATCATTCAAGAAGAAACTACCGAAGATATTTATGCTTTGGGTGGTGGGGTACAGTCAGGAGGCGATAACTACTTTCAGACAGATTTACTTACCGTTGCGCGTAAACGGGTAGTGTGGCTATTAGTTTTGCTACTGACAAATACTGTCACTGGGACAATTATTAAGTCTCAAGAAGGGCTTTTGCAGCAGGTAGTGTCTCTAGCGGCGTTTATTCCCCTATTGACGGGTACGGGGGGAAATGTGGGGGCGCAATCGTCAACGGTAGTAATTCGGGGGATGAATACCGATGAAATTCGGGCGATGGGCCAGTATCAAGTAATTCTTCGTGAAGGAATTGCGGGATTAATGCTCGGTACGATGTTGGGAAGTATAGCTACAGTTTGGGCATACTTTTTGCAAGGTAATTTGGCGGTGGCGATTTCTGTAGGGGTAAGTTTAATTGTAATTTCTGTTTTAGCTTCGGTTTCTGGCTCGGCTTTGCCCTTTTTGTTTCGTTATCTGCGTCTAGATCCGGCTTTGATGTCTGCGCCGTTTATTACTACGGCGGTGGATGTAGCGGGAGTTTTGATTTATTTCAATTTAGCGCGGTTGATTTTGGGGTTGTAAGAATTTCAATTAATAACCAATAGTTGCGCTCCTCTATTTAAAAAAGACGAGGTACGAGATATTTTCCCCCCTTTTTCAAGGGGAGTCAAAAAGCGGTGTAGCTGAACCTGACCGCTTTTTGACGTGGGTTAGGGGGGATCTCCATGGCTAGACTTTTTGCTCATCCTCTAAGCGCTACGTTACCTAAAGAAAGCTGGCAACAAGCTTGGTGCTTGCCAAAGTGCGTAAACGATAAATCCAAAAAACAGGGTAATTAACACTGTAAGTCCATAGCTAATACACATTAATAAGCCATCCGCTTCTAAAGTTGCAACGGCTAATAATAAAATTCCTACCGTTGGGATAGGATTTGTAAAGGGAATTGGCGAAATTAGTAAGATAGATAACCAAGCAATGCAAAGTCCATTTAACCGCCAAGCTTGAGGACTTTGAGCTAATTTTGACCAACGCGGGCGAGTGATTTTTTCTAAAACTTTCGTTACTCTTTTCAGTAGTTGGAGTAGTTTCAGCACAAACCAATGGGGAAACTTAAACTTAGCGATTCTTTTAGGTAGCCAGGGCGAAGTCTTTCCCAATGCCATTTGTCCGGCTAAAATTATACAAGCTGTACCTAATGGGCCTGTTAGTCCTGGCGGTGCAGGCAACAAAAACGGTAAAACTAATAAAGATATAACTAAGCTAAATCCCCGCTCGGAAGTTTCCGCCAAAATGTCGCCAAGAGTTAGAGGTTGCTGGGCTAATTTTTCTAGAAGGGATTTAATATCTTGGGAAAATCTTAGTTGCATTGGTAGAATAATTTACAGCAAAGAATCCGCACTTTACTCAGCTTAACGGATACAAAAGTCAATTGCTTTTAGCTTCTATTTGCTGCTGCCATATTTTTAGTAAGTTTTTGGTTGCTTGCTCCCAACTATACCCAGCAACCGATGCTTTTGCTTTTATTCCCATTGTTTGACGCAATTTAGGGTTATCAATTAAAGTTTTGAGCTTGGTTGTAAAATCTGCTGTATCTTGCGGTGCAAATAGCAAGCCATTTTCCCCATCTTGAATACTATCAACTAAGCCGCCAGCACGAGGCGCTAATACTGGGATTCCTGCCGCTAAAGCTTCTAAAATAGTCAACCCTTTGGTTTCTTTTTCGGAGGTGGTGACGTGAATATCGCTGTTAATTAGGAGTGCGGGTACGTCATCTGAGGAAATTCTACCTAGTAAGTGGGTGTGGGGTGCTAATTTAGCTAATTCTTGGGAAATGCGATCGCGCATTGAGCCATCACCAGCAATAATTAAAGCTATATCCTCAAAATTTACCTTTTGGGCTTTTGTAAACGCATCTATAGTAAATTTCCAACCTTTGTCGGGAGTTAAGCGCCCTAAAAAGATTAACTTAACTTTACTATCGATATTTGGAATTTGATACTTACTTTCAAAAAAATCTGTTTGTCTAAGTGCTGACGAAAACTTCTCTATATTTATACCTAATAATTCTTCAGTTAATATATTATTTACGCCTAGTTTTTTAAGTTTATTTTGAGTAACTTGGCTCGAAACTAACGTCAAGTCGTAATTGTTATAAATCCACGCTAAGGGAAGCTTTAAAATATACTTAATAATTGTATCTATAGCTGTAGGTGTAGAAAAATAATCTTTGCCGTATTCTAATAAGTTAGTATGAAAAAAACTAATACAAGGAATATTAGCCCGTTTAGCATAATCTATTCCTGGAATCTTTATAAACCCTGTAAACAACCTTTCTGGTTCGTCTACATGAATAATATCCGGCTGAAAGTTTTTTAATTCTTGTAAAACTACTGGATAAGACTTTCGAGAAACATTGCGCTCAAAATCTAAACCTAAAAATGACTCGCTATCAAGATTAACTACTTTTACTCCAGGCAAAATGTTTTCTGTATAAGCTTGCCAATTGGGGTAAATATTAGCTAATTGGCTATAATCTGGACAAAATAATAAAACTTGATGTCCATACTTACTTAATTCACGAAGCCGATTAATTTGCGTGACAGTTACTCCGTCAATAACAGGCAAAAAGCCAGAACTAATGATAGCTATTTTCATGAATTAACCTATTAGCTAGATTTTAGAAATCTCATCATTAAGCACATCCAAGGTAAACTTTATTTGTTTTTTGGTGTGAGTGCAACTTATAAAAAAGCGCAAACGAGCCGCATTGTAAGCAACTGAGGGGTAAATCATCGGTAAAACATTGATACCGCGCTTGAATAATAGTTGAGATAGCTGGACAGCGCGATCGCTTTCTCCAACAATAATTGGTATGATCGGCGAATTATTACTATCCCCTGTATTAAATCCTCGCTCTTGCGCTAATTGCAGAAAAAGTTGAGCTTTTTTGTGCAACTTAGTAACCCTTTTTGGCTCAGTTTTAAGCAGTCGCAAAGCCGCTAACGCCGCCGCCGTATTGGGTGGAGACATACCGACGCTAAACACAAAGCCGGGTGCAGTGTACTTGAGATATTCTATTAATTCTTTGCTACTTGCAATGTAACCGCCGCAACTAGCAAAAGATTTGCTCAACGTCCCCATCCATAAATCTACATCTGTCCTAGTTACTTGGAAGTATTCGCCAATACCGCGCCCAGAATCGCCTAATACGCCAATGGAGTGCGCCTCATCAACCAAAATAAAAGCTTTATGGCGTTTCTTAACTTCTATTAATTGCGGTAAGGGAGCAATATCGCCATCGGTACTATAGATACCTTCAACTACAATCAAAACTTTTTCGTATTGGTGGCGGCGATTTAGTAAGATGCGATCAAGAGTTTGCCAATCATTATGAGGAAATTCTATCGCTGTAGCGTTCGATAACGTGCAACCTTGACGAATACTGTTATGACTGAGCGCATCGTAGAGAATTAAATCATTTTTTTGAAACAGGTGACTAATAGTAGTTACGTTAGTCATGTGTCCGCCAATGTAGACGATACAGTCTTCCATGCCTAAAAAGTCAGCAATTTCTCGCTCTAACTCTTTGTGTAGCGGGATTTCTCCTGAAACAAGCCGACTTGCGGAAACTGATGTACCGTAGCGTTTAACGGCTTTTTTGACAGCTTGGGAAACTCTGGTTTCTCCCGATAACCCTAGATAGTTGTAGCTGGCATAATTAATTAATTCTTGCCCTTCAATATGGATAATATCCCTTGCTATACCTGCATGGGCTTTGAAAAAAGGATTGCCGATTTTTTGCCCAGCTTCGATGTCATGGCGGAGGCTTGAGTATTCTGGAGTGAGGGAAAATTGGTAGAATTGCGGCGGAATTTCTAATTTTGTATTGAGTGGGATTTGGTTAATTTGTTCGTTAGGCTGCGTTTCAGGAATGATTACAACTTCTGCATCGAGAGGAGTTTGATTAACTTGTTCGATAGGTTCAGTGGGGAGTTTTTCTGGTGGTGCATCCAGCGCTAATACTTCCACAAGAAGATGCTCAACCAGCGCTTGGAGGTTGGGATAGTCAAAAACCAATGATTGAGCGATAGATTTGCTTAGAGTGGCTTGCAGCCGATTTTTTAGTTCTACAGCCATCAGCGAATCCATGCCTAAATCAGCAAAATTTTCACCTGCTTCGATGGATTCTGGCGAACTAAAACCTAAAACTTTGGCAATTTGCGATCGCACAAAATCGAATAATATAGTTTGGCGGCTTTCTACACTAGCTATTTCTAACTTTTGTATAAACTCCGACGATAAGCTACTTTTTGCCTTTGGTGGGATTACATTCTCTAAAAGTGGCGATGAATAGGGAAACTTAGCCCAATCGACGGGAAAAACGCCAACTTGAATAGCTTTTTGTGCCAATAACTCTTTTAATAGCTGCAAACCTTGCTCTGGAGCAATAGTACCCATTCCTTGAGCGGTGATTTTTTGGCGATCGCATTCCTTTAATTGAGCTACCATACCTACATTGCCCCAAGCCCCCCAATTGACGCTTAAACCAGGTAATCCTAATTGATGACGATAATGAACTAAAGCATCCATGTAAGCGTTTGCCGCCGCATAATTGCCTTGTCCAGGAGAACCTAAGAGTGAGGTGATAGAGGAAAAACAGACAAAAAAGTCTAAGGGAGTTTCTTTAGTTGCTAAATGCAGATTCCAAGCCCCGGCAACTTTTGGAGCCATCACGTCACTAAAACGTTGCCAGGAAAGCTTTTGCAGTGTGCCATCATCTAGCACTCCCGCCCCATGAATGACACCGCGTACTGGGGGAAAATCGCCGCTTAATACTCGATTAACATCTTCTAGTTTGGATACATCAGCTTGAACTAAATAAATTTTAGCTCCTGCTAGTTGGCTAATATTTCGCTCTATATTGCGCCCTATTAAAACTAAATGTTTAGCACCTTGCTTGATTAACCATTTAGCTGTTTGTAGCCCCAAGTCTCCTAAACCGCCTGTAATTAGGTAGCTGCAATCATTTCTAATTATGAGTTTGTTATCTACTTCGGGCAATGATATTACTACTTTGCCAATATGTTTGGCTTGCGCCATATAACGAAAAGCGATCGCAGCATCAGCAATCGGGAACACTTTATGTGGTAAAGGTTGTAAACTGCCTTGCTGGAATTTTGGCATTAATTCCGCTAATAATTGGGCAATTAAGCCAGGATTTTGCGTTGATAGGTCTAATAAATCAAAAACATAATAGCTAATATCGGCTTTAGTTTGTTTTACTTGGCTTTCATCCCAAATTCCCAGCTTGCCAATTTCGATAAATCTACCGCCGGGGGCTAAAACTTCTAAGCTTTTCGGGATAAATTCGCCATTTAAGCTGTTAAAAACAATATCCATTCCGGCTACTTCTTGAGCAAAGTCTAAAGTGCGGGAATTGAAGACATTGTTTACGCCGATAGACTTCAAAAAGTCCCATTTTGCAGGGCTTGCAGTCGCAAAAACTTCCGCTCCGGCTTTTTGGGCTATTTGTACGGCGGCGAGTCCTACCCCTCCTGCCGCAGCATGGATTAAAATGCGATCGCCTGGTTTAATTTTTGCGAGATAATGTAATCCATAACTAGCTGTCAAAAATGTAGTTGCAACTGTCGCCGCTTCTGTAAAACTTAATTCTTTGGGCTTAATAATTACAAACTGAGCATTAACTGTAACAAAGCTGCTCAAACTCCCTAATGCTTGGGCTGCAATTACTTCATCTCCAATTTTTAGCCTTTCTACCCCCTCTCCCACTGCGACAATTTTCCCTGCACATTCGCCACCCAGGGGAACATCCGCCGAACTTGCACACCCCATTGCTTCTAAATACTCTTGCAGCATTCCTAAGGCATTGAGAATATCTCTAAAATTCAATCCCGCCGCGCAGACTCTAATTTCTACTTCTCCGGGTTTTGGTGCTTGGCGCTGGTATGGAACTAAATTTAAGTTATCTAGCATTCCGTAGCTAGATATTTTTAATTGAGTTGCAGTTGCTTGAGGAGAATTGCGCCGAATTAATCTAGCTACATAACGAATCCCTTGACGATAAGCAATTTGGTTTTCTGCGTCTGCTTGGGAGTTTAATTCTGTAAATAAGCTGGGGGTTGTTAAGAAATCTAAGTCTAAGTTTACGCAACGCAAATCGGGATGTTCTAATCTAATTACCCTCCCTAATCCCCACAAAGTTGAATGTTGTATTTGTAAAGGTGTTTGATTATCTACGGCTTGGGTTGCTGTGGTGACAAGCCACAATTGCGGAGATTTTGCAGCGTGAGTTAGCGCTTGTACTAAATGTAATACACTGCCGCAACCCATTTGCTGAGTATCTTCTGCACTCCATAAATGCACAACTTTATCTAAAGGCTGTTTAATTTCCGCTATTAGCTGCTGAAACTCTTGGGGATTAGCGGGGTTGATATGGTAGCTTTCGCCTACTTTTTGGTAGGTTTGACTAGGAAAAACTAATATAATGCGAAGCCCGTTACCGTTCCAGCTGGCGCTATCGCCTATTTCCTTCAGTTTCTTTGCTAAACTTGCCCCTATTCCTTGATTATCGGCAAATATTAACCAGTTTTCAGCTTTTCTAGAATGCAAGGATTTAGGTTTAGCTTGCCAAGCAACTTCATACAACCAAGTTGATAAGTCAGCTTTTACAGGTTTAGGGCGATTTGCATAACGCAAAGTCAACCCTTGTATCTGGGCTACTAAAGCTTTATTTTCATCAAATAGTTGTAAATCTGCCTTAATTTGTTGCCCAACTGATTTTAGCTGTACATGACTCCACAAGCAGTTATCCGGGCGACGATATATAGAAATGCGATCGCATCCTACAGGTAAATAGGTATCATTATCAAGCAGTATTGCCCCCAAAACTTGCAAACTCCCATCTAACAAAACTGGGTGAAATTGGTAGTTTTCGGTAGCTTTGGGTAATTCAACTTTGCCTAAAGCTTCTTCTTCCCCTACCCAAAGTTCTGTAATGGCTTGAAAACTTGTACCATATTCCAATCCTTGCTCTTTAACTTGTTGATAATAGTCTGTAACAGAAATAGATTGAAGCCCGTTACCGGGCGCGCTTGCGCTATCGCATTTTGCTTGTAATATTGCTTCAGCAATCTTAGTTTCTACGGTTATATTCCCCCCAGCGTGTAGCAACCAAGAATCATTATCAAGGCTGAATACTTGCCAACGATAGCTTTTATCTTCAGGAGTAAGAATTATTTGTACTTTTGTGGGAGTTTCTGTCAGAATTAGCGGTTTTTTGATAGAAAAGTTTTCAATTGCTAGTTTTTCTGACTTTATCGTGTCAAACCCCGCCTCCAAAGCCATCTCTAAGTAAGCTGTGGCTGGAAAAATTGGTTGATTATTAAAGCTATGATCTTTTAAGTAAGCTGGCGTATCTTGACTAATAACTGATTCAAAGCGGATTGCTTTATCTGTATTCGATAGTTTTTGCCCTAATAAAGGATGATTTGCAACCTTTGACTGGCTATTTAATTTAGCGCCTTCCCACCAATAACGCTGACGTTGAAACGGATAGGTAGGTAAAGAAGTGATATTCCCGGCGTTTTGCTCAAAACTAGCCCAGTTTACCTTTATTCCTCGAACATAAAGCTGGGCTAAACTCTGTAAAAGTTGTTCAATTTCTACTTGTGGGCGCAAACTTGGCAACCATATATTATCTTCTTGGGGTAAACAGTTGCGCCCCATACCTAACAAAATAGGTTTAGCACCAATTTCTAAAAATACGCGATATCCTTGCTCGTACAAACAAGCCATACTCTCAGAAAATCGTACAGTTTGGCTAATATGCTGACACCAATATTCAGGATTAGCTATTTCATCGGTGATATTTTTCCCTGTAACATTAGAAATTAAATCAATTTGCGGCGAGTGATAAGTTACTTCTCCAGCGATTTGTGCAAATTCAGTCAATATTGGCTGCATCAAAGGCGAGTGAAAAGCATGAGAAACGTTTAATTTTGTGGTTTTAATCTCCCCTAAAGTCGCAATAACTTTGTCTATAGCTTCAGTTTTTCCAGAGATTGTAATACTTTGGCAGCCATTTATAGCTGCGATCGCAATTTTTTTAGGGTAAGATGCGATCGCATACCTAACTCTATCTTCCGTTGCCATGACTGCAAACATTGCTCCATCAGTAGGCAATTCTTGCATTAAGCGCCCTCGATGAGCAATTAATTTTAAGCCATCTTCTAAACTAAATACTCCCGCAATGCAAGCAGCTACATACTCTCCTACACTATGCCCCATCACTACCGATGGCATAATTCCCCAAGATATCCACAACTTTGCTAACGAGTATTCCAGCGCAAACAAAGCACTCTGAGTGTAAGCAGTTTTGTCTAAAGCTTCCGAATCAAGGATTTCTTCTAACGATATATCTAAGTAGTTGCCTAATATTGTCTTGCAACGTTCGATATTAGCGCGAAATAAAGGCTCAGTTTCGTACAGTTGTTTCCCCATATTTGCATACTGGGAGCCTTGCCCTGTAAATAAAAACGCTATTTTTGGCGGTGTTTTATCTGTAACTTGATGGCTAACCACTCCGGTGATGTCATGGTTGCTTAAATACGCCGTCAAGAAGTCGCCTATACTCCTAGAATCTGCCACAATTGCTAGTCTATGGTTAAAATGCGATCGTTTAGTATTTGCCGTAAAGCAGACATCGCTAACATTTACTAAAGGATCTTTCAGCAACTCTTGATAACTTTGCGCCAATTCCCTTAAAGCTTTGTCACTTTTGGCAGATATTGTCAATAGCTGCAACGGGCGCTGTAACTCTTTATTTGCAACTATTTCTGGCGCTGCTTCAACGACTATATGAGCATTAGTACCGCCAAAACCAAAAGAATTAATCCCCGCTAAAGCCAATTTCCCGTTATCCCAAGGTGCTAACTTTGTTTGCACGCGCAGCAAGTATTTATCAAAATCTATTTCTGGGTTGGGAGTAGAAAAGTGCAAACTAGGCGGAATTTGCTTGTGTTGCATCGCTAGAGCTACCTTAATTAACCCAGCAATTCCGGCGGCGGTTTCGGAGTGTCCGATATTAGTTTTTACAGATCCTATCGCGCAATAATTATCAATATGCCGATTTTCTGCCAGTACCTCGCCTAAAGCTTGCGCTTCGACAAAATCCCCTAATTTTGTCCCTGTACCATGCGCTTCCACGTACTGAATTTGATTAGGAAGACAACCAGCCTTTTTATAAGCTTCTCGTAAAACCGCCGCTTGCGCCTGGGGATTTGGTGCAGCCATGCCATTGCTAAAACCGTCTTGATTAACGGCTGTACCTCTAATTACCGCATAAACGCGATCGCCGTCTGCCTGAGCTTGCGCTAGGGGCTTTAAAACAACAATTCCCGCGCCTTCTCCCCGCACATAACCATTAGCTTTAGCATCAAAGCTTTTACATCTGCCATCATCAGCCAGAAATCCACCTTTACTAAAACCCACCATTAAAGTCGGTAATAATAACAAATTCACGCCGCCAGCTAATGCCAAGCTAGACTCACCTTGCCATAAGCTTTGACACGCCAAATGTACCGCAACTAAAGAAGATGAGCAAGCCGTATCAATGGCGATACTAGGCCCTTTCAAATCAAAAACGTAGGAAATCCGATTTGCAGCGATACAATTTCCTGTACCTGTAGTTGCATAAGGTTCGCTAACCGGATCTTGCCACAGTAAAATAGAATAATCGTGCGTGCCAATGCCAATAAAAACGCCTGTTTTCGTCCCGGCTAACTTCTCTGGAAGCTGCCCGGCATCTGCCAAAGCTTCCCACGCTACCTCTAATAATAAACGCTGCTGGGGGTCTATAGTTGCAGCTTCTCGCGGCGAAATTCCAAAAAATTGAGGGTCAAAGCGGTCTATATTATCTAGAAACCCACCATAGCGAGTATTTGTTTTACCTAGTTTAGTTGGATCGCGATCGTAAAACTCCTCTACATTCCACCGAGACGGGGGTACTTCGGTTATTGAGTCGACACCATCGCGCAAAAGTTGCCAGAATGCTTGAGGATTATTAGCACCGGGAAATCTACAACCAATTCCGGCGATCGCTATAGGTTCTAGTTTCATACATTAAAAACCGCAATTTGGCAAGGATTAATCTAGACGTAATATTAATTTTTAATTACACTGATTAGATTGAACTATACAGTTAATTTTGTCAAATCTCCCCTCGGCAGAAAACTTTAAATTTATTGATATTAACTTTAGCTTAAATAACCTCAAAACTTTGTTTTTAATATGGTTAAATATTCTCATTATGATGCTGTTGTTGTTGGAGGAGGATTTTTTGGCTGTACGGTTTCTTTATACTTAAAAAAGTATCTAAAATCTGTACTTATTTTAGAGAAAGAAGCCGATTTATTTCGACGCGCCTCCTATGTCAATCAAGCTAGAGTTCATAACGGTTATCACTACCCCAGAAGTCTTTTAACGGCGCTACGTTCCCAAATAAATTTTGGTAAGTTTGTTAACGATTATCAAGATTGTATTGTTAGTAGTTTTGATAACTACTACGCAGTTAGTAGCTACTTTTCTAAAGTAAATGCCCGTCAATTTAAAACTTTTTGTCAGCGCGTTGATATTCCTGTGATCTCAGTATCTCCAACCATCAAAAATCTATTTAATTCTAATTTAATAGAGGAAGTATTTAAAACCCAAGAATATGTTTTTGATGCAATTAAGCTTAAAAACAAAATGCTTGTGTCTTTAGAACAACATCAAATCAAAATAAGGTTCGATGCAGACGCAATCAAAGTAAAAAAAAGTACCGAAACAGAGAAAATAGATATTACTATAAACTCTAAACTAGGTCAAACTTGCGTTACAGCTAAATATATTTTCAACTGTACCTACTCCGCTATCAACACAATTCTTTCAGCTTCGGAATTAACGACGATACCACTTAAACATGAATTGGCTGAAATTGCCCTTGTGCAAGTTCCTGCATCTCTTAAAAATAGCGGAATAACTGTTATGTGTGGACCATTTTTTTCGCTTATGCCTTTTCCATCAAAACAATTGCATACTTTAAGCCATGTCAGATATACACCCCATTGTTATTGGCAAGATACAGAAAATACTACCAGTGCTACAAATAAAATTTACCATCAAGCAACCCGTAAAACCAACTATCCTTATATGATTAAGGATGCTGCACGTTATTTACCTATTCTCTCTAGCTGTAGCTATGTAGATTCACTCTGGGAAGTCAAAACAGTTTTACCCCAAAGTGAAATAGATGATAGTAGACCAATTTTATTTAAACGTCATCAGCAATTGCCAAATCTTACTTCCATTTTAGGAGGAAAAATTGATAACGTCTACGATATTTTCCACGAACTTCAGTTCTTAGAAAGTGAAGGCAATAATCATTAATGGATACTTCTGATTATTTTGTTTCTGTAATTGCTCCTTTATACAATAACTCAGAAATTATTGAAACTTTTGTTGCTGATATTATGCAAGTATTGCGACAAAATTACACTTATTTTGAGTTGGTGCTTATTGATGATGGTTCGGAAGATGATACTGCTGAAAAAGTGATTAATTTATTAAAAAAGTATGAATGTATTAGATTAATAAGTCTTTCTCGACACTTTAGTACAGAAATTGCTATTTCATCAGGTTTAGATGCAGTAATTGGAGACTTCGTAGTTGTCTTACTTCCCTGTGATCCTCCCTTACTAATTCCTCCATTAATTGAACAATGTAAAAATGGTAAAGACATCTTAATTGGTGTAAGTAAAAATCGATTAGGACAACCGTTATGGGTAAGAATAGGTGCTAATTTATTTTATTTGCTTTGTCATCAGTTATTAAAAATTCCCCTAACCAAAAACGCTACTCAATTTCGAGTATTTAGCAGACAAGTAGTTAATGCAATTACTCAAGTTCAAGACAAATATCGTTATTTGCATTTACTCAGTTTTTATATTGGCTACAAATATCAAACCTTTGTTTACGAACCAATTAGAAGATATAAACTGTCGCGTACTAAGAGTTTAATGGAATACCTAAACTTAGCTTTGCAAATAATTGTAGTTAATTCTGTTCATCCTTTACGATTTGCCAGTTATTTAAGTATATTAGCAAGCATTTTTAACATTGCTTATATTGGCTACGTGGTACTTATATACCTAATTAAAGAAAAAGTTGCTGAAGGCTGGGTAACATTATCTATTCAAAATGCTATTATGTTCTTCTTTATTTCTATAATCTTAGGTATTTTATGTGAGTATGTAGGACTAATTTTTGCTAAGTCTAAAGGATGGGCTGCTTATTACATTGCTGAAGAAAAAAGTAGCTCAGTTTTAGTTTTTGAACAAGAGCAACGAAATGTTGTCCAAGACTCTAAAAACATTAATATATAAGCCATCTTATGAATCCAAAATACCAGCAATGGCAAATACCTAATCACACAACTGTTGAAATAAGAGAAAAGCAAAGTAAATATTGTGTTTGCATTTTTGTAATTAATGAAGGAGAGAAAATTAGAAAGCAACTGCAAAATATGCAACCAATATCCCAAAATATTGATGTAATTATTGCTGATGGGGGTAGTAGTGATAACTCCTTAGAAATAGATTTTCTTAAAAGTGTTTCGGCACGAACTTTATTAACTAAGCAAAGCAAAGGTAAACTGAGCGCTCAAATGCGTATGGCTTTTGCCTATGCTATGTTACAAAACTATGAAGGAGTTATTACTATTGATGGTAATAATAAAGACGATACCACAGCTATATATGCTTTTATAAAAGCATTAGAACGAGGATGCGATCATATTCAAGGTTCGCGTTTTATTAAAGGAGGAAAAGCAATTAATACTCCTTGGAATCGTTACTTAGCTATCCGTTTAATTCATGCTCCTTTGATTAGTATGGCGGCAGGTTTTTGGTATACAGATACTACTAATGGCTTTCGCGCTTACAGTCGTAGGTTATTATTAGACCCACTAATTGCGCCTTTTCGGAATGTTTTTTCAGCCTATGAGTTACATTATTATCTGGCAATTAGAGCAGCAAAGTTAGGTCATTTAGTCAAGGAAATACCTGTAACCCGGCGTTATCCCAGCAAGGGAAAGATCCCAACTAAAATTACTCCAATTAAAGGCAATTTTTTAGTAATGAAAACTCTTTTAAAAGCTTGCTTACATAAATTCGACCCCCCAGATATTGAATAAGCACTATGAATAAAACTAAAAAAGATTTTTACTTTAAAAACACATTATTTTTAACCTTACTATCTATAGCTGTATTAGTTTTTATTCAAGCAATTAGCTTTAGCTTTAATCTAGATCACAAAGCTTACAACGGAGCTTTTCAAACATTTAATCCATTACGCAGAATATTTGCAGGTGAAATTCCTGGACGTGATTTTAATCCTTATCTAGGATTGGGTACAACTTATACAACAGCCGTTTTAACTTATCTTTTTGGTGGTAACTTTGCTGCTTCAAAATTCAGTATTTATCTACTCTCCGTTTTGTTACATTTGCTTGTACTAATAACCTTATTTTTTCTATCTGGCTTTTCTATTAAAAAAGCTTTTACTGGTGCTGCTTTTGTTTTCATACTTATTTCTTACGATGTCCAAAGATTAGCTCCCTTTTGGGAACTTGCTGGGCCAGGAAATAGCAATTTAGGTGTACGTAGCGCCTTACCCTTTATTAGTAGTTGGATAGTTTTATTTCTGTTTAAATTTTGCCAAAATAAACCGCAAGCATTTTACTGTTTAACTGGTTGTTTAATTGGTATTCAACCACTTTGGTCTAATGATTATGGCATACCTTCTAGTGTTGCTCTTAGTGGGGCAATTGTTGTTAATTTAATTAAGCAAGAAAACAACAAAATAATTAAATTAATTTTACTTTTTGCTTCGGCGGCGATCGCATTTTTTACCGCAGCTTCTTTATTAACTGGGGGAAATGCCACAAATTGGTTAAAAAACAATTTTAGCGGTGTAGCTGCTGATCAATTTTGGTATTTTGTCTGGTACAATGGCAAAAACAAAATATTTTCATTAAGCGATTTATTCTCAACACCTTTATTGTATTTGTATATCGCCTCGCTATTAGTAGTATTTTTATATGTATCAACTAAAAACTATAATACAAAATATTTATTACTACTGTATATTGCTTCTACAGTAGTTATGGCAGGTATGCTTTCCTCAATAGGAGGAACGGTTAGTATGCGCTATTACTTGGCAACTATTTTAACTGGTTTGTTTGTGATTCCTTTAGCAGTAAACCTTTTATTTCCAGTTTTGACAACTAAATTGAATATAGTTACTAGAAACCTACGTCTTCCGCTCTCATCTACACTATTAATTATTTATATCTCTGTCCTAACAACCAATATTATTCCGGTTTATTTGTTAGTTACTGATATTTCAGCCAACAAAGTTTTTTGGGTGCAAGAGTTTAATGGCTGGCTACCTAACAAATGGAAGCACAGTATACAGGTAGCGAAAAAAATTAACCAAGAATTAAAAGACGAATTGCCCACTAAAAGAATATTATCAACTTATTCATCGGGAATAGATGTAATAGCTAGAGCATTTAATCCAACCGGAATAGACTATATAATTCATGCTTTGGGAACTCCTGCAAGAAGTCATTATATTGAAAGTCTTTTAAGTTCTAGACCAAAATATATTACTACTTTACGAGAAGATTATACTCAATGGGAAACTTGGGTGCGTCGAACAAATTGGTGGTTTTATAGAGAGTTTGTGCGCGATTATAAGCCTGTAGAAGCAACATTTTATAACATAATTTGGCAGCGCCTCGAAATCCCAAAAAAGCAAGTTTATCCTCCAGCTATGTGTCATATAAATAAAGAAAGTAACAATAAAACTATTATTAGCATCTTGACAAATACGCAAATAACTGATAAGGTTTACTATGCAGAAATAGATTTAAAATATCAATTAAAAGTCAAAAGTAGTGGTATTCCCATAATTGGTAAAAGGGGAATTGTTAACGCAACGGAAAAAAAGACGGCTTTAACAAAAGATATAGCAAAAACCTCTAATCGCAGCTATGGAATGCCATCAAACGCTAATCATTGGTACGTGCCATTGGAACATCAATTGGGGACACGTTCAGTCTTAGAACTGCAAGCATACCCCGCAAACCGTGCCAATTTAGTCGTAGAGTCATGCCAAGCACAGTTATTTGCACCTGTTGATGAATTTGCTTTCAATCGCCGTTTAACGCTAGCAAATATAAGTAACACAAGTTGGCATAATGGAATTGCGATCACACCATTAAATAATCATAGAGCCGGAATTGCGACCGCACAATTAGAAATACTACCCGAACTCTACCCAGGAATGGATATAGAGTTTGCCAATAGTGGTAAGCGTAAAATTATTGAAATTAAAAATAATCAAGTTTGGGTGACTGGTGCAAGCCTTAATCCTGTAACTGATGGTTATCCTCAGCCTGTAACTGTAACTTTGCGGTAATGTTTAGTTTAAAGTTCCATACTTAACAATCAACAAACAATTTCTACCGTCTGCATTGCGATCATATACTACTCTATCAGCTAAACGCCGCAGCAAAAACCAACCATAACCTCCTTCTTGCAGCGTACCCGGTTTTGGTTCCGTCAATACGTCAGGATTAAATGGTTTACCTTTATCCCAAATTCTAATCTCAAACCTATCAGCCCACAAACTCAAATCAATATCTATAGTAGTATCTGGTGGTAAAGATTGATGAGCATGGCGCACAGCGTTTGTAAAACCTTCCGCTAATGCTAAGTTGAGGCGATAAAGCTCTCGTTCTGACCATAATAATTGAGACAGATGTTGCAAACAAAATTCCTCAAACCATTGTTGCACTTGGTTGAGAAGTTCAAGATTGCTGTACACCGTCAAATGGTCTTGCTTTAACATAGCCTAGCGCGACCGCAGTTCAATTTAAGGAGAGCAACAATTAGTCAAAAGTTTAAAGAAAGCTCACATTTCTACTCTAGAGAATTTAGTGCGCGATCGCCTTATTAAAATTGACACCTGTAAGATATTCCTAGTAGCCTAACGCCAGCTAAGATACAGGTGTCAAAATCTAACTTTTGACTATAGCTAGATTAACCTAGAATAGACCCAAGGTAAATGACTTATCAATAGGATAAGTAGCACCAATACCTAGCCACAAGGTAATTATTGTGCCAATCATGAACACGGTTGTAGCTACTGGACGACGGAAAGGGTTTTGAAACTTGTTCACGTTCTCAATGAATGGAACAGCAATTAACCCAATGGGAACCGCCGCCATTGCGAGTACTCCCAAAAGCTTGCTAGGAACTGAGCGGAGAATCTGAAATACTGGATACAAGTACCATTCTGGTAAAATTTCCAATGGGGTAGCAAAAGGATTTGCTACTTCGCCAGTAGTAGCAGGGTCTAAGACCGATAAAGCCACAATACAAGCTCCCGTGCCTAAAATTACGACAGGGAACATATATAGCAAGTCATTGGGCCAAGCAGGTTCGCCATAGTAGTTATGACCCATGCCTAGAGCTAGTTTTTCCCGTAACTTTGGATCGCTGAGATCCGGTTTTTTGATCGTTGCCATCAGTAAAGTGTTCTCCTTTTATAGTTGATAAAAGCGATTAGCCGCCCAATTGCTTAAATTATAAAGGCCCAGAAATGCCTTGCTTGCGAATCATCAAAAAGTGCAGCAACATAAATACAGCAATCAACCAAGGTAGCACAAAGGTATGAGCGCTGTAGTAACGAGTTAAGGTTGCTTGACCGACACTAGAACCGCCGCGTAAGAGGTCAGCCATAAGCGTACCAACTACGGGGATTGCTTCTGGTACACCGCTAACAATTTTTACCGCCCAGTATCCAACTTGATCCCAAGGTAGGGAGTAGCCAGTTACACCAAAAGAAACGGTAAGGACTGCCAAAATTACACCTGTTACCCAGGTTAATTCACGGGGCTTTTTGAAGCCACCAGTAAGATAAACCCGGAAGGTGTGCAAAATCATCATCAACACCATCATGCTTGCAGACCAGCGATGCACCGAACGAATTAGCCAACCAAAGTTGACATCATTCATTAGGTACTGTACGGAAGTATAAGCTTCCGCAACCGTTGGTCTGTAGTAAAACGTCATGGCGAACCCAGTGGCAAACTGGATTAAAAAGCAAGTTAAAGTGATGCCGCCAAAGCAGTAAAAAATATTGACGTGGGGAGGCACATACTTATTGGTTACATCTTCAGCCAGCGCCTCAATTTCTAAGCGCTCCTCAAACCAGTCGTAAACGTTTGCCATACAATTAGTAAGTTTCCTGAGAATGGATTACGGTTTTAAAACTCCACAAACTAAAATTAGTTCTAAGAGTCAGTTTTCTAGGGGTTGCACAAGTTCTAGGCATTTGGCACTCTTATTATTGTTGCTCAACTACGTAGTTTTTTGCTTGGCGATCGCCCAATTGCTTTCCGTGAGGGTTGGCAGTTAACTGAGTTTTTCTGCATTAGTTCTATAAAAAAAGTAACATAATCGAGAGGATGATTTCATAATTGTGCGTGTCAATGGCGGCGAAATTTTGGGGAGAAAGAGGCAAAATAGTGAGATGAGTGTAAATTACAAACGAATTTTTCAAGTCGGCATCTTACTGATACTGTCAATTGCTCTCTCTATTAGTAGTTGGATATTTCCCGCCGCCGCGCTGACTAAAGAACAAAAGTTAGTCTCCGAAGCATGGAGAATTGTTAACCGTACTTATTTAGATGATAGTTTCAATCACCAAAATTGGGCATTGGTGCGGCAAAAAGTGCTGAAACAGCCCTTAAACGACGAAGAATCAGCTTTTAATGCTGTCCAAAAAATGATTGCTACTTTGGACGACCCATTTACGCGGTTTTTGCGCCCAGAACAGTACCGCAGCTTGCAGGTAAATACGTCAGGAGAGTTGACTGGAGTAGGCTTACAGATTGCAATAGATGCCACAACCGGAGTTTTAGAGGTAGTCGCCCCCATTGCTGGTTCTCCCGCCGATAAAGCTGGTATTCGATCGCGCGATCGCATTACCCAAATTGATAGCACTCCCAGCACCCAAATTACCCTAGATGAAGCAGCAGCAAGGATGCGGGGGCAAATAGGCACTCATGTTTACTTGACTATTGAGCGCGAAGGGGAAGCAAGCAAGGAAATCGATTTAGTGCGCGATCGCATAGCTCTAAATCCTGTAGTTAGTCAGTTGCGTTCTCCCCAAAACGTTCCCATTGGCTACATTCGCTTAACTCAATTTAATGCCAATGCTACAACGGAGCTTGCTCGTGCGATCGATAGCTTAGAAAAGCAAGGCGCGGAAGCATATATTTTAGATTTACGCAATAATCCCGGCGGTTTATTGCAGTCAGGAATTGAAATTGCGCGGTTGTGGTTAGATAAAAGCACAGTGGTATACACGGTAAACCGTCAAGGGATTCAAGGCAGTTTTGAAGCTTACGGAGCGCCCTTAACCCGCGATCCATTGGTAGTTTTAGTCAATCAAGGCTCGGCAAGTGCTAGTGAAATTTTAGCCGGAGCGCTGCAAGACAACGGTAGGGCGACTTTGGTAGGAGAAACTACTTTTGGTAAAGGCTTAATTCAGTCTTTATTTGACTTGTCTGATGGTGCGGGATTGGCGGTTACAGTAGCTAAATACGAAACTCCCAATCATCGAGATATTAATAAATTAGGTATAGCTCCTGATCGCTTAGTTAAACTAGAACCCATTACCCGCGAACAAATCGGTACAGCAGCAGATAACCAATACACAGCCGCCGTAGAGTTTTTGACAAGTAAGGTTATGGTAGCAAAAGCCGCTTAAACCTACAAAATAGTTGGAGAGTTTTTTAAGGCTGTTAAATCTAATATCGCTAATTGCTGATACGCATTAGCGATAACTTTTTCTCCCCGCAAAAACCCTATATTTGCCCCCGGACAAATAAGCGCCAAGGTTTCCGGCGTAAATGTTTCCCGTAGTAGTTGTAAGCTGTTTATTTGCCAATGCCATTGAAAAGTTTTAGCAGTTCTCAACGGTACAGGTTGCCCTTGACGATTTGGTAGCAAGTGTCGCCCCGTAAACAAAATACCACCATAACGCGGATAATAAAGGCAGGAGGAGCCAGGAGAATGCCCCGATGTCCAGATTGCCCTTAAGTTGCTTTGCAGAGTCATTTCTTGCCTAAAAGTCGTTACTTTAACTTTTGGCAATAAGTAAGCTTCTTGTTCTTGAATTAAAACTTCACAATTAAAAGAGTTTTGTAGTTGTCGTACCTTGCCAATGCCGCCCCGATGAGTGATAAATAAACTTTTTATCCCGCCGTGAGTAGTCAAAAACTCACAAGTAGGCTCATCTACCGCCGGACAATCAAGCAAGATATTGCCTTCTTTTTCTACAATAAGATAAGCAGTACCTCCTAAAGTTTCCGAATTGGGTGAAAAAGCATAAATATTGTCTAATACAACTTGGGGTGGTTTGGAACGACGCTGGGCGGGAATGGAGTTAAAATCCGTTGTATTAACAAAAGTGGGAAAAGAAGAATCTGAGTACACAGCTACCGCCAGTAGAAAGCTCTAGTTTTTTGATTATGAATGCAGCAGGTCGGGTTTTCAAAAAAAGTTTGGCATCTTCAAATCCTCATTAAATTTTATTTTAAATAGCATGATTATTGACTGGATTATTCTTTTACTTATGGCACTATTTACCTACTTAATAGTGCGCCGGAGTGTCGCCGGAGTAACAACTACTCCCGTTTGGCTGTTATGGCTAGTATTGATGACACCGCCTTTTGTTTGGAGTTTATGGGTGGTAATTTACGGTGCAAAGCAGCTACCGCCAATTGGACTATTAATCGGGATGAGTCTACTAAGCATATTTTTCTACCTAAAATTACATCAAAAAGGGCGGAAAAACTTAATTCCTCCTCAACAAGAATCATCCAAAACCCTTCAACCAGCGCCCCCAGTAAAAGCGCTCGTCCCGCCACCATTGCCTTTACGCCCCATTGATAAAGATGAAGAAACTAAGCTAAGAAATTGTTTTCCTTGGTCGATATTTTATCTAAACAATATTGAGTATCGACCCCAAGCAATTATTTGTCGGGGACAGTTGAAAGAAAAATCTTCATCCCAGGCTTACGATCGCATTAAAGAGAATGTTCGCGTCGAGTTTGGCGATCGCTTTTTAGTCTTGTTTCAAGAAGATAGCACTGGCAAGCCGTTTTTTGCCTTAGTTCCCAATCCCCAAGCCGCAAGTAAACCCAAAAATAATAGAATAACTCGCCCCGGATTGGCGCTAGGACTACTAATTGCTACTATTTTCACCACTACCTTCGTAGGGGTAGAAATTGCCAATGCCAGTAATGTAGCTTTATTGAAATCTGAACCAGGGATACTACTAAGCGGCTTACCTTACGCGGCTTCTTTAATGACTATTTTGGGCATCCACGAACTAGGGCATTATTTAGCCGCCAGATACTACAAAATCCGGGCAACACTGCCTTACTTTATTCCGTTTCCAGCATTTTTAGGAACCTTTGGCGCATTTATTCAAATGCGTAGCCCTGTACCCAACCGTAAAGCCTTATTTGACGTAAGTATTGCGGGGCCATTAGCGGGTTTTATCGTAACTTTACCTGTACTAATTTGGGGTTTAGCTCATTCAACAATTGTATCGCTACCAGAAAAAGCCGAGCAAGTGTTAAACCCTAATGCTTTAAACCCCAATTACTCCCTACTATTGGCGCTGCTGAGTAAGTTGACCCTGGGCATTCAACTAACAGGCGATCGCGCTTTAGACTTGCACCCTGTAGCCGTAGCTGGGTTAATTGGACTAATAGCTACAGCTTTAAATTTGATTCCTGTAGGACAACTAGATGGCGGTCATATTATTCATGCCATGTTCGGACAACGCAACGGTATAGCGATCGGGCAAATTTCCCGATTTTTAATATTAGGGCTGGCTTTACTGCAACCTGGTTTCTTACTCTGGGCAATTATCTTATTTTTTATGCCTATTGCCGACGAACCTGCGTTGAATGATATTAGCGAACTAGATAATCGGCGCGATATTTTGGGAATACTGGCAATGGCATTGTTGGTAATGATTATTTTGCCCATGCCAGAAAAATTTGCTCAATTCCTAAACTAGCTAGACAATTTACTTTTATTCATCAAAGGTCATTAATGGTACAACCAATTCATGTTATTGGCGGTGGAATAGCTGGAACTGAGGCCGCTTGGCAAATTGCGGCGGCGGGAGTACCCGTAATATTGCAAGAAATGCGCCCCGATAAAGTTAGCCCCGCCCACCATTCCCAGGAGTTAGCGGAACTTGTCTGTAGTAATTCCTTTGGGGCAATTTCGAGCGATCGCGCGGCGGGGTTATTACACGCCGAATTACGTCAACTTAGTTCAATCATTATTGCTAAAGCTGACGAACACTCTGTACCCGCCGGAGGTGCTTTAGCGGTAGATAGAGGCAAATTTAGCCATGACTTAACTACAACTTTGGCAAATCATCCATTAATTGAGTTGCGGCGGGGAGAAGTCGAGGAAATCCCCCCAGGTATTGTTGTTTTAGCTACAGGCCCCTTAACCAGCCCCCAACTTGCCGAGGATTTGCAACGATTTACAGGGATGGAGTATCTAAGTTTTTTTGATGCGGCAAGTCCCATAGTAGTTGGCGAATCAATTAACCGCGATCGCGCTTTTCTTGCTTCTCGCTACGACAAAGGCGACGCTGACTATCTTAATTGCCCAATGAACCGCGAGCAGTATTTGCACTTTCGTCAAGAACTATGTATTGCCGAACAAGCCCAATTAAAAGACTTTGAGCGCGAGACGGCTAAGTTTTTTGAAGCTTGTTTGCCCATTGAGGAATTAGCCCAGCGCGGCGAAGATACGATGCGTTATGGCCCTTTAAAGCCTGTAGGTTTATTTGATGCCCGTAAAGGCGATTTTCGCGCCCCCGAAAACAAGTCCGAACGCCCCTATGCTGTGGTGCAATTGCGCCAAGAAGATAAAGCTGGGCAGTTGTGGAATATGGTAGGATTTCAAACAAATTTACGTTGGAGCGAACAAAAACGGATATTTCAAATGATTCCCGGCTTGGAAAACGCGGAGTTTGTGCGTTTGGGAGTCATGCACCGCAACACATTTATTAATGCGCCGCAGTTATTGCACCCTAGTTTGCAATTTAAGCATCATTCTACAGTTTTAGCCGCCGGACAAATAATTGGTACAGAGGGCTATACCGCAGCCTCCGCCGGGGGTTGGTTGGCGGGAACTAATGCCGCAAGGTTAGCTTTAGGTCAGTCGCCTTTAACGCTGCCTAATACAACAATGATGGGGGCGCTATTTGAATTTATTAGTTCCGCATCGCCTAAACATTTTCAACCAATGCCGCCCAATTTTGGCATTTTGCCTCCATTACCAGAGAAAATTAAGAGCAAACAAGAACGATACGCTGCTTACCGCGATCGCGCTTTAGCCAACTTGGCGATCTGGTATAGTTCTTCGTTGCCAACGTTAGCGACGGTAGCCTGTTAAAACTTGATTTTAGAGGCAAAAACAATTAGAAAGAAGATTGTTTTTGCCTCTAGAGCGTTAAGCCAGTTGCAAGTCCAAGTTACGGAACTTTTCCAATAAAAAACAATTAACTCACATCTAAATCAATCACTAAAAACCAACTTTTTAAGCTCTCCTAATTTTTTTAAGCGATCGCCTTGAAAAAAAGAAAAATTTAATTCAAGCATTTTTTCAACCGACAGGCAATTCAAACAAAACGCTTACCCTGCATGAATTTGGGTTTGGTGCAAGATGTGAGTTAACGGGACTAACGAAACTCGAATCCAAGATGTTGTAATAGGCAGTATAAGCCTTTCAGCCGTTGTTTAGCATCTTTTACCTAAAGGATTACTAGAAAATATAAGCGGTTATGTTAGCGTGAAGTTCCCGTCTTATAGAACCCATTTGATATCTAAATAGATGCCAACCTTTTGAGCATCAGGCTGATGAAACACGCTCTTGAGTTTCGCGGTGGCATGAACGAGAGTCCTATCAAAGTTTTTGGCTAAACTTTTACAATGCTCCATCCAATACCAATTCTTTATAAAGCTGCGCTAAAGTAGGTAAACGTGTGCGGAAGGTAAGAGTGATGGGTCGTCCGTTCCAAGTAGAGATAGTTGAAAGCCAAGAAAAGTTAGAGAGAGACCTCAAACAGGTGAAGACAGCAAGTAGCAAAGAAAGATTGCAAATGCTCTACTTGCTCAAAAGCGGACAGGTAACCAGTAGACAAGAACTAGCTTCATTGCTCGGGCGAGCTCAAGCAACGATTACTCGATGGCTGAGAAAGTATAAAGATGATGGGCTAAAAAGTTTGCTGGAAGTCAAGTCGCCACCGGGTAAAGTTGGGATCGTGCGTGGATTAGCCTTGGAACGTCTCAAACAACGATTGCAAGAGGCGGAAGGGTTTGGGAGCTATGGTCAAATCAAACAATGGATTCAAACCGAGTTGGGATTAGTCATTGCCTACAAAACGGTGTATCAACTTGTTAGTTACTCCCTAAGAGCCAAACTCAAAGTGCCTCGCCCTCGAAGTCTAAAACAACACCCAGAGAGTGTAGCTCACTTTCAAAAAAAATTCCTCTCGCCTTCAAGTTCTTACAGGAGGAGTTTGGTGGAGGAAAGCGATTGAGGTACTTGTGCCAAGATGAAACACGGTTGGGACGATTTGGCGATCTCTGGGCGTTTAATTACAGCGAAGGGGGTTAAACCTCTGGGATTAAACCAATGGCAACGGGATAACTTTTATTTGTATGGAGTAGTGGAACCGGAAAGTGGCTACAGTTTTTTCTACGAGTTCTCACATCTTGATAGTGACTGCTTTCAAAGGTTTTTAGACCTACTGGCGGTGGAGCTTGGCGATGATGTGGCGGTAATGCAGATGGATCAAGGGACGTTTCATCGTTCTTTAGCTCTTAATTATCCAGAAAATATTATCCCGATTTTTCAACCCTCTCATTGTCCTGAACTTAATCCCATTGAGCGGTTTTGGGAGTTCCTTAAAAGTGAATTACAGTGGAAAAATTATCACTGCCTTGCTCAATTACAACAAAAGTTAACCCAGGTGCTAGAAACAATTACACCAGAAACGATTGCTTCTCTCACTTCTTATGATTTCATTCTTGAAGCTTTGTTTGCCGCAGCTTTATAAAGAATTGGTATTAATACAGATGATGTAGCTCTCACAATTTCGGATGAGGCTATTTTAGCTTCGGGAGAGATGCGTAAAATAATTATGAAAGTCTCTCTCTCCAATCAAGGCGGGCTAATTTCTCTACTGGACGAGCGAGGTAACAAAGTTGATGGCGTAAGCTATACCAAAGAACAAGCTCAAAAAGAAGGAGAACTTGTTATTTTTAGATAGTTTTAACTAGCCTAATTCAGTTTAAAAAAACAGGGAGGAATCTAGATGAAGATTGCAGCCTTCAACGTGGAGAATTTGTTCGACCGAGCCAAAATACTCAATCAGGATAACGAAGATAAAACTCATTCAATTTTAGATGCTGTATCTCAACTTAACAGCCTCTTTGAGCAGGATACTTACACCAAAAAAATGCTCAATCAAATGAGTCAGCTTGTTGCCCAGTTAGATTTGGAAAAAAGTGATGAAGGTACTTTTGTTAGACTTAGACAAATTAGGGGACGCATAATTGGTCGTCCTAAAAATCAACCTTTTGAATTTAAAGCTAGTGGTCGTCAAGATTGGGTTGGTTGGGCAGAACTTCGTACTGCTCCAGTGAACGAAATTGCTGTTATGAATACTGGTCGGGTAATTCGAGATGTTGACGCAGACATACTGGCAGTAGTGGAAGCTGAAAATAGAGTTGCCCTTAAACAGTTTAACGACCTAATTCTTGAGGAAGTGGGGGGAATACCATACACCCAAATCATGGTCATTGATGGTAATGACCAACGGGGTATTGATGTTGGCTTAATGACTAAAACTGGCTATGAAATAGGATTAATGCGGAGTCACATTCATGATTTGCAGGATGATGGATCACCCATATTTAGTCGAGATTGTCCTGAATATTCGGTTAAAACGCCAAGTGGTGAAACAGTTTGGATGTTGCCCAATCATTTTAAGAGTAAATTTGGAGGGGATAATCCAGATTCTCGTCAAAAGCGTTTAGCTCAAGCAACTCGTACTGCTGAAATATATCAACGTTTGCGGAGTGAGCGACAGAATTTAGTAGTGGTTTTAGGAGATTTGAATGACACCCCTGACAGTTCTCCGCTTCAGCCTCTGCTAACCGATACTGACCTCCAAGATGTTTCGGAGCATCCTAGCTTTGATACGGGCGAGTTTACGGGAAGAGAAGGAGCAGATGAGCGTGGGATTGGAACATTTGGACTGGGTAACGATGACCAAAAAATTGACTATTTACTGCTCTCCCCAGACTTGTTTTCTAGAGTTCGAGCCAGTGGCTTGTTTAGAAAAGGAGCATGGCCTGGCAAAAAACCACAAAGATGGAGTGTTTATCCAGATATTAAGGAAGAGATTCATGTCGCCAGTGACCATCACGTAATTTGGGCTGAATTGGATTGAATTTTTAGCGTTCGCTTGACTAAGGCATAAATCTATGTCCTGCTGTAACTTATTATCTCCGTGACTTCCTCACTTTTCTTTCCTTGAGCTAGCAACCAGATAATCTACTTTGAGTAGTTCATTTACAGAGATTACAGCATTTATTACTTCAGAAAATACCTCCCCCCAAAGCAAGGAGAGGGAAAAAGAAAAGTCATCTAGAAATACGGTCATACCCAAATCCTGCACTTCGCCCGTAGCCAAAGACGAATCAGTAAGTGATGAGCAGGCAGGTTTTGCTCTGCATCTAAGTTCCGCCCCTGCAAGTCGCATTCAAAACGAATTTGATGCGTTTCCCTGCTCAGATACCCCTGCTATAAAGTCTGACTCGTCTGCTTCTGCCCAACCCATAGCCAATAAACAAACTAACTGCTTACCTCAACCTGCCTCAGCTAACCAGCCTTGTCAACCAAATAGCGATTGCACAAATGAAGTAGCAATGCGATCACCAGCATTGGAATCTCCTGCCCGTACTCAATTGCTTACCCGTTTGTCGGCTTTGACTAACGAATCGGTAGACAGCCTGCACCTCAATACTATCCTTAATTCTGCTCTTGACCGCTATCGGAATCGGGTTAATGATGCTTTGGAGTATTTTCAACAGGCGATCGCTACTTGGAAAAATAGACCAGGTATTGGCTTATTTATTCACGCCGTTAAGTCTGGACAGAAAGCCTCATTGACCAAACCTGGGTGCGACTGGAAGGAATGGGCGGATGAAGCTGTTAAACGCCGCTTGATGGAATATTCACACTCCCACAATGGAGATATCTTAGTGCATTTTGTCGGTGGTGCAAGCAAGCTGTGGAGTCAGTTGCGCTCGTTGTCGTGGTCAGAGGTTGAGCTTATTGCTAGTGGAGGGCAGACGGTATGAGCGATCGCACTCACCTACTTAGAAAGCGCATTGCCCAGTTAGAGGCTGAAGTTCGAGCGGTGCGGAAACAAGCCCAAGCCCAACGTAAAAGGATTGCTCAAAAGTGTGGATATGAGTTTCTATCACTGGTTGATAGCGATCGTAACTGTAAAGTGGTTGTGATCGACATAGTGCAGAAGCTCGTGTTTCAGGATGAGGAGGGAAATACTATTTCTGAGACTGATGCCTCATTGGTGGGCAAGCTTATTGAGGTGCGGTTTAAGGCATTATATAAGGGGAATGAGTAAATGCGAACAGCGCAGTTCTTGCTGGGCAATAGCGCTGCACTCAGTTCCCTGAAGCATCGCCACCAATCAGCAAGCTTTGCCCTCCAGCAGCAATTCCGGCAAACGGTTGAGTACCCGTTGAAAAATGCTGGGATCGTTCAATCCCCGCGTCAGCACTAATGCTCCTTGAATTTGCAAAACCACATCCTCGGCTCGTTCACGTGCTATTTCGGGAGCAACACCTGCCTCAAGCGCAACAGCGACAAGCCCCTCAATCCATTGCTTAAGCGCCGTCTGCACCTGCCTGACAAACAAATTTTGCGCTTCCCCTGTACTCAATAACGCCAACAAACAGGCTTGATTGCCTTGAGCATAAAACCGATCAATCCTCCGAGCCATTTCACACAGGCTTGCTTCAGGTGGAAGGTCACTTTGGAGGGGCGCAAGCAGGTGTTCGTTTAGTCCCTGATTCAGGTAGCCCAGTACGGCAGTTGCCATCCCTTCTTTGCCTTGCGGGAAATAGTGATAGAGGCTGGCTCTCCCTAACCCCGTTGCTTTGGACAGTCGAGAGAGGGTGGCTCCTTCATACCCATACTGGCGAAAGACTCCAACCAGTTTAGGAATCACGTCATCTTTAGACATTTGGTTCACTTCAAAAAATCTACTTTCTAGTTGACATTGTACCAAACGTTCGGTTATATTGTTTTGTATCGAACGTTCGGTATGAATATCGGACTTGCATCATTGTTAACGCCAAGAGAACTGCTATGTTACAAACTCAACCGCTTTATCCCATCCGCCTGTATCGCCACGCACTTTCGGGTCATTCCCATCGCATCGAGCTATTTCTATCTCTGCTCAATCGGCCCTTTGAGCAGGTCGATGTTGACCTTGCCGCCGGAGTAAACAAGCAACCGGATTTTCTGCAACTCAATGCCTTTGGTCAAGTGCCTGCGATTGATGACGGTGGGGTGATTATTGCCGATTCCAATGCGATTCTCGTTTATCTAGCCATGAAATACGCTGATCCAAGTTGGCTGCCGCGCGATCCAGAGACTGCTGCTGCTGTGCAACGCTGGCTGTCTGTCGCCGCAGGTCAGATTGCTTCCGGTCCTGCGGCGGCGCGACTCGTAACTGTTTTTAATGCGAAGCTCGATGCGGAGCAGGCGAAAACGATCGCGCATAATCTGTTTGCGGTGATGAACGCGCACCTCGAAAATCGAAAGTTTCTCGTCAACGACCACCCCACAATCGCGGATGTTGCAGACTACAGCTATATTGCCCATGCGCCAGAAGGGGGTGTATCGCTCCAGTCTTATCCCCATATTCGAGCGTGGCTAACGCGAATTGAGCAGCTACCTGGCTTCGTGCCAATGGCTTCCACTGCCGTTGGTTTCGCCGCGTAAATAAAAGGAGGAAGCACGATGTTAAATCCAGGTTGGTCGCATTCTGAATCACCCTTCCACGCAGGCGAAATTGCGACTCAGGAGCGAGTGGGGGTTCGTGCCAAGATGGAAGCCCAGGGAAGACGCGTAATCAGAGATTATTTCACTGAGCAACACCAACAGTTTTATGCTCAACTTCCGTTTATGATTGCTGGAACTGTAGATGTCAAAGGTCATCCGTGGGCTTCAATTCTGGTGGGAGAACCGGGCTTTCTCTCTACACCTGATGAGCGCACATTACAGGTTGATAGTAAACCTTTATTTGGCGATCCTCTGACTAATACCCTAGCTGAAGGTATTAATATCGGTTTACTCGGAATCGAACTTCCCACCCGCCGCCGGAACCGCATGAATGGAACCGTAACGGCCATCGCCTCACACGGATTTACAGTTCGAGTTGGTCAGAGTTTTGGCAACTGTCCCCAATACATCCAAGCCCGCTCAGTTGTACTTACCGAATCTCACCATTTTCCTCAAATCGTTCGGGAAATCGCCACTTTAGCTGAAGCAGAACGTGCCATGATCGCCGCAGCCGATACCTTCTTCATTGCAACGACGTTTCATGGAGATACCTCCGATCTTGTTCAGGGTGTGGATGTTTCGCATCGCGGCGGCAAGCCTGGATTTGTCCGCATCGACCCGGATGGAACGCTGACGATTCCTGACTTTGCAGGCAATTTGCATTTTAATACAATTGGCAACCTGCTCCTTGATCCTCATGCAGGCTTGTTATTTCTCGATTTTAAGCGGGGCGATCTAATCTACCTGACTGGAACTGCCGAGGTGATTTGGGACAGTAATGAAATCCAGGCTTTTGCAGGGGCAGAAAGGCTGATTCGCTTTCAAACAATTCAAGGATATCGCGTTGAAAGCAGTTTGCCACTACAATGGTCTGCCCCTGACTACTCTCCATTCCTCGACCGCACAGGCTCATGGACGGTTGTACCCAACACCTCAGAAAGCCTATAACTCAACTAGAGACTGAAGTCCGAGCGCTAAGGAAACGGGATCGATTGCAGCGTCAAAGACTTGCTGAGAAATACGGCTATGAATTTTTAGCTACTCACTCTAATAGCCAAGTTGACTTATTTGTGCGGTAAGAGAGCTTGAAAAATTAAGTACCCCCCAAGCCCTCCTACCGCGCTGAGTTTAATCAACACTATAGTCCGGTTTGGGCGGTTTTGGGTTGTAAGTTCGATCTCAGCCTGCCATCAGCTTCGCCAGCGCCGGACGCTCATGGCAGCGCTTCAGCCATTCCGTGACGTTGGAGAACGGTTTTAAATCAACCTCCATTGACCCGATCCAGCCGACGATGCCTTGCAGGT
>QQTW01000185.1_pt1 | contig 36493 bp, 37 predicted proteins | sample 1904831 | NCBI WGS metagenome assembly QQTW01 (sample SAMN09435610, study PRJNA476489) | Subsurface metagenome, whole genome shotgun sequencing project.
ATGGATCGCGGATTTGACGGGCGGTGAAATAAGCCACGCCACTAGACCCGACTAGGTGCAAAATGTGAGTAATCAAGCTCATGAGTGTTTGCGCTGTAAGTGAGAAGTCTACTTAACTTATGCTAGCGATCGCTTGTAAGAATTGCACGGCTATAAATGTACTGCTACCTATGAAAATCATCCAAAAATTACTTTATTTATGTTTAATCTCTCTTTTCATCCTCGGTTTGCAAAGCTGTAACCCTCAAAACTCCAATCAATACTCTGTCAAGCGTGTAAGTGACGGCGATACAATAACTTTGACCGATTCAGGGGGCGCAGATGTTAAAGTTCGTTTTGCTTGCGTTGATGCGCCGGAAATTGCCCATACTAAAGCTGAAAAACTTAGTAAAAAAGCCGTAGATAGAGATCAGTTTAAATGGGGAAACCAAGCTCAGATGCGGGTTGAGCAGTTAATTAAGCAAAAAGGAAACCGCGTTACTTTGACTATTACCGATACCGATCGCTACGGGCGCAAAATTAGCGAAGTTCGTCTAGGCGATCGCACTTTTGTTCAAGAAGTCTTAGTTCGTGAAGGTTTAGCCCTCGTTTATCGCCCTTATTTAAAAAACTGCCCTAGCGCCGTCGCCATTGAACAAGCCGAAACCGAAGCTAAAAGCAATCATCGCGGTGTTTGGAGCGATACTAAGTTTGTTGAACCTTGGGCTTATCGCCGCCGCAAAAATTAATCTAACTTGAAAGCTGATTTTTGGGTAGTTTTGCTTTGCGAGTAACTGGATTAAACCACTGTTCTAGACGGCTAAAAACTTGAGATGAGAAAATAGTTAGCACTAGATAAATAAAAGCCACCGCCGCATAGATTTCAAAAGAGCGGTAGTTAGTAGCAACAATTAGTTGTCCGTTGCGAAATAACTCCTCAAACCCAATAACGGCAACTAAGCTAGTATCTTTGAGCATACTAATAAATTCATTACCCAATGGCGGTAACATCCGCCTTAAAGCTTGAGGAAAGACAATGTAGCGCATAGTTTGATTAGAACTCATCCCCAAAGATTCCGCCGCCTCCGATTGCCCAGTTTCAATTGATTGAATCCCAGCGCGGACAATTTCGGCAATATAAGCCGTACTATTGAGACTCAAAGCAATTACCGCCGCCGTCCAACGGTTAAGATTAAAGCCAAAACCAAGCTCTTGAGAAATTGCAGGTAAGCCAAAATAGATCATAAAAATTTGCACCAGTAAAGGCGTACCCCGAAAAAAGTCTATATAAGCCCTCGCTGCCCATCGGATAGGTAAAATCTGAGAAAGGCGGATAATTCCCAGTAAAGAGCCACCTATCAATCCCAAAACCACTGATAAAGCTGTAAGTTGTATCGTCACCACCGCACCCCGTAGCAGCAATGGTAAAGCAGTTGCGATCGTTGCAAAACCAGACTGACCCGTTGTAGATAGAGTTTGAAAAGGCAATCTTTCCGGCAGTTTTGGAGGCTGAACCCCAAACCATTTTTGATAAATTTGGGCGTAGACACCATTACTGAGTAGTTTTGTCAAACCGCGATCAATTAACGCTAAATTAGGGGATTTTTTAGGAGTCGGAAAGCCAAAATACTCCTCAGTAAGTAACTTGCCAACGATTTTAACGCCTTCGACATTTCCCGAATTAATCGCGTACAAAATTACTGGCTCATCGTGCAGTAAAGCATCCACATTACCATTTAGCAACTCCCTAATCGCTGTTGGGGCATCATCAAAACTGCGAACTTTTGCCCCAGGAATCGCCACCGCCTTTTGCGCGCCTGTCGTGCCAATTTGCACAGAAATTCGTTTATTATTTAAGCTTTCAAAGCCTGTAATACTTTGGTCATTAGTACGGATTGCGATCGCCAGCCCCGATCTAAAATAAGGACGAGAGAAGGAAACCGTCTTAGCGCGTTCTTCGGTAATTGTCATTGCTGCTATAGCTGCATCAATGGTACGCGCTTGCAGCGCCGGAATCATCCCCGCAAAAGGCAGATTTTGGTAAGTAATCTTAAAACCCGATACGCGCGCGATCGCATTCATCAAATCCACATCAAAACCTTGCAATTCCCCTTTGTCAGTTTGAAACTCAAAAGGTGGATAAGTTCCTTCAACGGCAATTGTGAGCGTTTTATCCGCCGCCAAAGAATTAGAGTTAGTACAACCAGAAAATAAAATCACACAAGCTAACCCCGCCACTACTTGCAGCCACCAGCAGCTAGTTTTTTTGCCATTCCTAGAGTTCATTAAAAACCTAAGCCAATAAATTCATCCCACGATACTACCAGTATGTAAATGTCTCTGCTTTTTGAAACAATAAAGTGCGGTAGTGATTAAGCATATCAATCGCAAATAAGAGCTTTTTCGGGTTGAACCCAGTGCGATCGCAATCGGCGCAAGCGCGTTAGATTATGGTCTGATTATTTGAACTTTTCCTTGTTTCTTGATTAACTTTGAATGTTTGTTTTGTCTGAGCGCTACAGAAATTACGGCAAGCGTTTTTAGTTTACTCTTTGAATTAATCGCTAAGTCTCCTTACTTACTTTGTTTAAAAGGTCTATTATCTAGCATTTATCAACTGCTTCTTAATAATTTAAGACAACACCAAAAAATTCTATTCCCTGAGAACACAGAGCTATTTTTTAGAACAGGGCTAATTATTGCAAGGTTACCATAATCATTTAAAAGATTTTAACAAATTTTTTATACTACCCTTTAGTACATCCACCATTTTTCCTATAAATCTTTCAATCCAAAAAAAGAGGTTCATATAATAGTTTTTAGAAATCATTTTGTGTCTGAATATAAACTTTCTTTTTGACATTTGTATAGCAAAATATCCATTTGAATTTTTACATTCAGTGTTACTTATATCAGAAAATTTATTTTGCCAAACTTTCCACCAAAATTTTAGGGCGTAGGGAGGTTTTTCTTGAAAAATCTTCTGTAGCTGTTGATTAGCTCCCACCATTAAATCAAAATTTTCTCCAGCCATATAATGAGCTTGCCCCTCTGCATTACAATACAAATAAGGTACAAGGTTCCATAGATTTTTAAACTCTATGTCAGAATCAAATAATTTTTTAAATAGTCCATCAAGCCAGAAATAACTGTCAGCCTTGTTTCTACTTTGCCAATATTCATCGCAAGCAGTTTTCCATTTATTCATTATTAAAGAATCTTTTTCAGCTAGAATAAACCAACTAGCTGGGTTGCCACAAGTCCCGTGATACATCCAGACACCAGCAGCTTTTGTCGCTTCCTCTGCCCAAGAGCTTAATGGCTGCATACATAGCATAGTGGCATCAGCCCAAACACCGCCATGATTTCTTAATAGGCTTAACCGAATAATATCAGATTTAGCTTGAGGTTCTATCTCTTTTGTTTTGTCATATATATAATCTATATCACAAACATATTTATGAAGATTAGACAATGTGACATATTCAATATTCCAGTCGGGGTTATTTATTTCCCATGATTCTGCAACTTGCTTAATTAACCAAGGAACATCATCCCATCCTTGTAACCAAAGTAGCCATATTGTTTTGTTTAACATATTTTCAACCTCTATGTCCTTCAGACTTCTGTAAGTTTAGGCTACCTTATTAGACCGAGTATAAAATGACTCTTGTAGTAGGTTCAAAAACTGGCTAATTTTTTTCTGTAGAGTCCCATTCCTAGAAAAACTTGATTTTTAATAGCATTGCATTATGTTGTTAAAATACTTTTGCAAAAAGTTTATTGTGTGTTTACATTAACTTCTACTAATATTTGCCACCAGACAGTAGTACAAAAATATTATTAAGGGCTGACAGCTTGCCCTCATTGGCTCTAAGATAAGCCAATAACCCACGCAGTGCAAATAAGTCGCATGAATTTGGGACAGCCATTAGGTTCAGTTACACAAGGATCGCTCAGTGAAGGATTAGAGGTGCGCTTGCATCCCGATGTTTTGGTAGAAGATATGCGCGTCGGCAAATTTCTTGTCGTCGAAGGCATAAAATCGCGTTTCTTTTGTATGTTAACGGATGTTTCTCTAGGCACGTCTAGCCCACGAATTGTCGCCAATCCGCCCTTACCTAGCGACGACTTTATGCGCGAAGTTTTGGCGGGAAGCGGTACTTACGGGACTATCGACCTTACGCCGATGTTAATGTTTACCCCCGAATCTGAGGAGCCAGTTTTTAAGCAGAATGGCAAAGAACCAAACAGTGTAAGCGGATTAGGTTCCTTTCAAGCTCAAAGTAGCAGTGATATGGAACTGCTACCCGTTAAAACTATTCCCAGCCACTTTAGCCAAGTTTACGATGCCAGCGAACGAGATTTTAGAGCGGTATTCGGCTGGGAAGACGATCCCCAAAAGCGCAACTTTGCGATCGGTCAGCCTCTTGACATGGATGTACCAATATGTATAGACCTAGATCGCTTTGTAGAGCGTAGTAACGGCGTATTTGGCAAGTCTGGAACAGGTAAATCTTTTCTCACTCGCTTACTGTTATCGGGGATCATTCGCAAACAGGCGGCGGTAAATTTAATTTTTGATATGCACTCAGAGTATGGCTGGGAAGCAGTATCAGAAGGCAAGCAATTTAGTACCGTTAAAGGCTTGCGCCAGCTATTTCCTGGCAAAGTTCAAGTTTACACCCTTGATCCGGCTTCTACCAAGCGCCGAGGCGTGCGCGATGCTCAAGACCTGTATTTGAGTTACGACCAAATTGAGGTTGAAGACATCATGCTGGTACGCAACGAATTAAACCTGTCTGAAGCAAGTTTAGAAAATGCCATTATTCTGCGTAACGAGTTTGGTAAATCTTGGATTACCCAACTTTTAGCAATGGGTAACGAGGAAATAGAAATGTTTTGCCAAGAGAAGCGAGGTAACAAGTCCTCAATCATGGCTTTACAGCGTAAACTTATCCGCTTAGAGGATCTTAAATATATGCGGACTACTTGCCCGCATAACTATATAGATAAAATTTTGGCTTCTTTAGATGCTGGCAAGCACGTAGTAATTGAATTTGGTTCTCAGTCAAATATGCTTTCCTATATGCTGGCAACCAACACTATATCTCGGCGCATCCATCAGTCTTACGTCCACAAAGCCGAGAAATTCTTACAAAGCAAAAATCCGTGCGATCGCCCGCATCCCTTAGTAATTACGATTGAAGAAGCTCACCGCTTTCTCGATCCTGCTACTGTCAAGCAAACTATTTTCGGGATTATTGCCCGTGAAATGCGGAAATATTTTGTCACCTTGTTAGTTGTAGATCAACGTCCATCAGGGATTGACAACGAAGTAATGTCCCAAATTGGTACGAGAATCACCGCCTTACTCAACGACGAAAAAGACATTGAGGCTATTTTTACCGGAGTATCTGGCGGACAAGCTTTACGCAGTGTTTTAGCAAAACTTGACTCTAAGCAACAAGCGTTAATTCTCGGTCACGCCGTACCTATGCCTGTAGTCGTCAGGACACGCCCTTACGATCAAACCTTCTATACAGAAATTGGTGATGTCGCTTGGGAAGAAAAGCCCGATGAGGAAGTATTTGCCGCCGCCCAACTCGCCCAAGCCGACCTGGGATTTTAGCCCTTAGTAATATCTCGCCATTAGTTAGCCATAATCAGTACGGTTATCCGGTGGCTCTAATGCACGTATTTTAGCTCAAGTCAAGTCATCATATATAAGTAAGTGCCACTTCCTCTCTAATTCACGAGCGACCAATAACGCATCTTGCTTAAACCTTGTGCAAATAACTAAATTTGTAGTAAAATAAAGTCATATCGACTTCGACTAACTAATTTTCAGAGCAACTATGCTCAAGCAAAGGGGAAACTTATCCTAACAAGCCAGCGTCTCTACACCTTCTGTAGGATGTACGTGTAAGCACTAATTAGTTAACGTCCAGTTATAAATAAGTATTTCTTCCCGTTTCGTTCTAGCCCTTTAGTATTCAAACTGTCTACGGAGTTGACGCTGCACAAATGCCCACAGTTAACACCACTACTGAAAAAACCAAATTCACAGCAGATATGGTTCGTACCTATCTGCGAGAAATCGGCCGCGTACCCCTGCTTACGCGCGAACAAGAAATTATTTACGGCAAGCAAGTACAACAAATGATGTCGCTCCTAGAAGCTAAAGAAGTGCTGGCAAAGGAACTACATAGGGAACCAACGGCTGATGAATGGGCGACCAAAGTAGATATTGCCGCATCGGAGTTGCCAGAAACTATCAAGCGGGGCAAAAGAGCCAAGCAAAAAATGATTGAGGCGAACTTGCGCCTGGTAGTTGCGATCGCTAAAAAATATCAAAAGCGGAACATGGAATTTTTGGACTTGATCCAAGAAGGTACTATGGGATTAGAGCGCGGCGTAGAGAAATTTGATCCCCTGCGCGGCTACAAGTTCTCTACCTACGCTTATTGGTGGATACGCCAAGCAATTACTAGGGCGATCGCTCAACAAGCCCGTACCATTAGGCTACCGATTCACATTACCGAAAAGCTGAACAAAATCAAAAAAGTACAGCGCGAACTAGCACAAAAATTAGGGCGCAGTCCTAACGCTAACGAAATAGCAACGGCTTTAGAACTAGAACCCGCCCAAATCCGCGAATATTTGAACCTTGCTCGTCAACCAGTATCTTTAGATATCCGGGTTGGGGATAACCAAGATACCGAATTGCAAGATTTGCTAGAAGATGATGGCCCATCGCCCGATCATTTTATGACGCAAGAAGCCTTACGTCACGATATAAATACTTTACTTGCCGAATTAACAACCCAACAGCGCGAAGTAGTAAGCTTACGTTTTGGTTTACTTGATGGTAACGAATTGTCTTTAGCAAAAGTAGGTGAAAGACTTAATCTTAGTAGAGAACGAGTACGTCAGTTAGAGCATCAAGCTTTAGCGCACCTGCGCCGCCGTCGTGAAAATGTGCAAGAGTATATTGCAAGTTAGAAAGCTGTTATTTTTGCTCGGATAACTTGCGTACCTCCTATTACTTAGGAGGTATTTTTTATGATTAAGTATTTTATTAATTATTTGGTTCTTTGCCGCTATAAGTTTGTAAAAAATTAAGCTTTTTTACGGAAAGCAAAGTATCCCTTTTGAAGTATCAATAAAGCATAACTAATTGGGTATGCTGTAATCATGGCTGAACCTCCACCCCCAGCTTAGAGCTAGATAATAAAAAGGAACGATGATGATGCTTAACTATATTGATAACTTGTTTTTAGGACGGCATCACAATAAAGCTCCCTTAGCCACCTTACTAATAGTTCTAAGTATTTTCACTGGAGTGGCTACGCCAGCGTTAACCAAAGAATTAATGAGGAGCGAACAGTATAAAATTTCAGTTTTGGGTGAAAACTTAAGTAAAACCACTTACGAGCCTAAAGGCAAATTGCCGCAAAAGGATGGTGTTTACTTGTACGGTCAATCACCAGAACCGCAACAAATCGGACAGGAGTATATAGTTATTGAAGTAAGTAAGGGTAAAGCTGTCGGTGCATTTTATCTCCCTAGCTCAGAATTTAACTGCTTTAACGGCACTATTGAGGCGGGAAAATTGGCTTTATTACTAGCTAATGGCCCAGAAACTGAAGCTTATCCAGATACTATAGGTAGTAATACGGAGGAGCAGCAAGTAGCCATAGTAGGCGATCGCTCTTTAGGCGAAAATAGTAGCAATGAGATTACTACTCCTTACTCGGTAGCCTTGCAAAACTATCATCAGCTACCAAAAGTTAGTGACAGCGACAAGCAGATTTTGGCAGCTTGCAAAAGTGATTATCAAGATTTATCGAACTAGCACTTAAAAAAAAAGATCGACGTTTAAAGTTAAGATCGACTATCCTTAATCAAAGGTTTTGACCTTTGGCAAAACCTAGCCTATGGAAGCATCTTTTCAAATAACTTTAACGATCGCAATTGCTGTAATTGCAGGTATTGGCGCTCAAGTAATTGCTGAATATCTCAAAGTACCTAGCATTGTATTTTTGCTGCTGTTTGGGATTTTGCTAGGTTCTGATGGTACGGGTTTGCTACATCCTCAGCTACTCGGAGCGGGGTTAGAGGTAATTGTCGCCCTCGCAACGGCAGTCATATTGTTTGAAGGTGGGCTAAATTTAGAACTGCGAGACTTAGGCAAAGTTTCTGGTAGTCTGCGTAACCTAGTGACAATAGGGACGCTAATTACTTTAATTGGTGGCGCAATGGCGGCGCACTGGCTAGGGGAATTTCCTTGGGCGATCGCTTTTTTGTATGCAGCTTTAGTAGTAGTTACTGGGCCTACTGTAGTTAGCCCCTTATTGCGCCATGTAAAAGTAGATCGTCAAGTAGCAATACTGTTAGAAGGTGAAGGAGTTTTAATCGATCCCGTAGGAGCAATTGTCGCTGTTGTTGTTCTTGACACAATTTTAAATGGAGAAGCCGATCCACTTTTAACCGTAAGCGGTTTAGTTTTGCGCCTGGGTATTGGCGGAGGGATTGGTGCTTTGGGTGGCTGGCTAATGAGTTTGATGTTTAAACGCGCTCATTTTATTTCCGATGAGTTAAAAAACTTAGTAGTTTTAGCTGGGTTATGGGGTTTATTTGCCTTAGCGCAACTAATTCGCAGCGAGTCGGGGTTAATGGCTACGGTGGTCGCAGGGGTAGTATTAGGCTCATCTTCTATGCCCGAAGAAAGGTTATTGCGGCGTTTCCAAGGACAATTAACTACTCTCGGCGTTTCGGTACTGTTTATATTGCTGGCGGCGGATTTATCTATTGCAAGTGTATTTGCTCTGGGTTGGGGTAGCTTGTTTACGGTGTTGGTGCTGATGTTTGTAGTACGTCCAATTAACATTGGGGTCTGTACTTGGAATAGCGGCTTGAACTTGCGGCAAAAGTTGTTTTTATGTTGGGTTGCGCCTAGAGGAATTGTCTCTGCATCGGTGGCTTCGTTGTTTTCAATTTTATTAACCGAGCGAGGAATTAATGGGGGAGATGCCATTAAAGCTTTGGTATTCCTCACAATTATCATGACCGTATTTTGTCAGGGATTGAGCGCTGGCTGGGTGGCTAAGTGGCTAAAAATTGCCTCTACCGAAGCAACGGGAGCCGTAATTGTGGGTTGCAATCCTTTAAGTCTATTAGTGGCGCGGTTATTTTTAGATCGGGGCGAATCTGTAGCAATTATTGACACTGACCCCCTTAGCCGTCAACAAGCAGAGGCAGAAAACATACCTTTTTTCTTGAGTAGTGCTTTAGATCCTGAAGTGTTAGAAGAAGCAGGGCTTAGTTCGATGGGTACTTTTATCGCGATGACAAGTAATGGCGAGGTAAATTTTGTTTTGGCGCAAAGAGCGGCGGAAGAATTTAAGCCACCCAGAGTTTTAGCAGTGTTTCCCCGCGATCCATTAGTGAACAATGGCAATAATCCCCTAAAAATTAATCAAGCCTTTCTACCTGAATTAGCGATCAAAACTTGGAATGATTATTTGACCGATGGTCGGGTGAAGTTAGGTACTACAACGCTGATGGAATCGGGGTTTGCCTTTCAACAGGCTCATTTGCAAGCATTGACTAGAGCAGGGGAGTTAGTGCCATTATTGCTCGAAAGAGAAGGGCGAAGTCAAATAGTTTCAGCAAGTGAGGAATGGATTGAAGGTGATCGCATTATTTATTTACTGCACGATCCTAGACCTTTATTATTAAAACGTTTATCGGGGGAGCGGCAATTAAACAGTTTAACTTTGGAGAAGTTAGCAGCAGTTGAAGAAGTTCCGATGATTTGAGTGCCTGCAATCGAAAAACTAGGGCTTGGGGTATAAAAAAGACTTCGCGATAATTGTCGGCGTAGTCTGTTATGAAGCAAGTCTAAAATGATACTGCCCTTAGAGTGCTTAATAGATTCTATATTCGATTATTAACCCAGCCGTTCTACTTTAAAACGAGCGTCAAAATAGTATTTACTTTTGATTGGGAATCTTGAGAGAAGGCTCGAAACTCTTTCTGTATAAAGGTTTAAAAAAAGCTGGTGACAAGATTTGAACTTGCGACCGGCTGATTACAAATCAGCTGCTCTACCCCTGAGCTACACCAGCATAAGAAACTAATATAACTAATTTATGACTTTTTGGCAAGCTATGAGAAAAATGTGACTAAACGAGCAAGCTTGCTTTGATAAGGTCTGATAATGTTTAAACACAGTCATTTTGCGGCACAGGTGGGTCAACGAGTAATGGATTCTCGCCCTGGGTCAAAAAAAAAGACTCAAAACCTATCGTTTACTCAATTTAAGACAAACATGGCAGCGTTGAAAGGACGAGATTTATTAAGTTTGACAGATTTGACTAGCGATGAAGTTACTGAACTCCTGCTGCTTGCAGCACAGCTAAAATCTGGACAGGTAAATATTCGCACTAATAAAGTTTTGGGATTACTTTTTTATAAAGCTTCTACTCGAACTAGGGTAAGTTTTTCTGTAGCTATGTATCAATTGGGCGGACAGGTAATGGATCTTAATCCAAATGTAAGTCAAGTCAGTCGCGGCGAACCTGTTGAAGATACAGCTAGAGTTTTAGACCGTTACTTAGATATTTTGGCAATTCGGACTTTTGAGCAGCAACAATTAGAAACTTTTGCTAATTATGCCAATATTCCGGTAATTAATGCCTTAACCGATTTAGGGCATCCCTGTCAAATTTTGGCAGATTTACTTACAATTAAAGAATGTTTTGGCGAACTTTCGGGCAAAACTTTAACTTATTTGGGTGATGGAAATAATGTTGCTCACTCTCTACTATTAGGCTGTGCTTTAGTAGGTATGAATGTGAGAATTGCTACACCTGATGAGTATCAACCAAATCCGCTAATTGTTGAAAAAGCCCGTAGTATTTCCGCAGATAAAACAGAAATAACTATTACCCAAGATCCCGTAGCTGCGGCGAAAGGAGCAGATGTACTTTATACCGATGTTTGGGCAAGTATGGGGCAAGAAGCGGAAGCATTGGCACGTATTCCGTTATTTCAACCTTATCAAATCAACGAGCAATTATTAAGTGTTGCCGATAAAAAGGCGATCGTTTTACACTGTTTACCCGCCCATCGCGGCGAAGAAATTACTCACGAAGTCATGGAAGGAGAGCAATCAAAAGTTTGGGATCAAGCAGAAAATAGAATGCACGCTCAAAAAGCATTACTGGCAAGTTTATTAGGTGCAGATTAGTAAAAAAACTAATTTTTTTTTAATTATTTTGTCAGCGAGGGCATTTATGTAGTACGAATGTTCTAAAGGCATTTTTATATTCCGCCCCTTGCATATTCATGGAACCCTTAACTGAAGCTCAACAACAATTGTATAACTGGTTAGTGAATTACGTTCACGAGTACCAGCACTCGCCATCGATTAGACAAATGATGCAGGCGATGCAATTAAAATCGCCTGCGCCTGTACAAAGTCGTTTAGAACATTTACGCGCCAAAGGATATATAGAATGGACAGAGGGTAGAGCTAGAACAATTCGGATTATTCAAAGCGTTCGTGCGGGAGTTCCGGTTTTAGGCGCGATCGCAGCAGGTGGTTTAATTGAACCATTTACTGACACCGTAGAGCAAATAGACTTTCTACATCAGGTTGTACCACCCCAAACCTTTGCTCTGCGCGTCATGGGTGACAGCATGATCGACGAACATATCACTGAAGGCGATTTAGTATTAATGCGTCCTGTATTAGAGCCGGATCAACTAAAAAACGGTACAATTGTCGCCGCAATGGTTGATGGACATACAACCCTAAAACATTTCTATCGCTTTGGAAGTCGCGTAACATTAAAACCTGCTAATGCCAAATACACGCCGATAGAAGTAGACGCAATTCAAGTACACGTCCAAGGCGCACTAATTGGAGTTTGGCGCGGTTATAACTAAAGGTATGAAATATTACTTTAAAAATTAACCGTACTAGCTCCGATCATGTACCTAACGCAGAATCAAACCCAGCGACAGCCCAATTTACTCCAGCGATTAGTTAAGGAAAATCGTGGCAATTACCGCGTTACAACGCAACATGGATGTCCGCGAATACCGTTAACAATTCAATTGCGACAGTATCAAAAGCAAGCCGTCGCTAACTGGTTTATTAATTCTGGGAGGGGAACACTGAAAATGGCAACGGGTAGCGGTAAGACTATTACTGCTTTAGCGATCGCCTGCGAGCTATATGAGAAAATTGGCTTGCAGGTATTGCTTGTAGTCTGCCCTTACCGCCATCTAGTCAGCCAGTGGGCGCGTGAAAGTGAGAAATTTGGGTTATTCCCCGTTTTAGCTTTTGAAAGCGTCACTGGCTGGCAAAGTCAGCTATCCACCCAACTGTACAATGTCCGGGCAGGAAACCAGGCTTTTGTTACTGTAATTACGACAAATTCAACTTTAATGGGAGAAGGTTTACAATCTCAGCTAAAATACTTCCCCGAAAAGACTTTAATAGTCGGCGATGAAGCACACAATTTAGGTGCGCCCAAGCTAGAACAAAGTTTACCTCGCAACATTGGCTTACGTCTGGCTTTATCAGCTACTCCAGAACGCTATTTTGACGTACAAGGTACAGAATTTATCTTTGACTATTTTGGCAAAGTACTACAGCCGGAACTTACTTTAGCTGATGCGATTTCTCAAGGAGCTTTAGTTCACTACCTTTACTATCCCATTCTTGTAGACTTGACAGAACCGGAAGCTTATGCCTATGCGCGATTGACTACTAGAATTGGTTGGATACTAGCCTCGAAAGAAAACATCAAAAATAACGAAGCTTTAACAGCATTATTGATGCAGAGAGCAAGATTAGTAGGTTGCGCGTCTAACAAATTAGTAGCATTAAAACAGTTGATGTGCGATCGCCTGCATACCCATCACACTTTATTTTATTGCGGAGATGGCACAATTGAAGGGGCTGTTAGTAACGAAAATACTCGCCAAATCGCCGCCGTTGTCAAGCTTTTGGGTGCAGAGTTAAATTATCGAGTCAATACTTACACCGCCGAAACCCCGTTAGCGCAGCGCGAAGAATTACGCCGACAGTTTGAAAACCAAGATTTACAAGGATTAGTAGCAATTCGCTGTTTAGATGAAGGCGTAGACATTCCCGCCATCAAAACCGCCGTAATATTAGCTAGTAGCAGCAATCCGCGCCAATTTATTCAGAGGCGAGGAAGAATTTTGCGCCCCTATCCTGGCAAACAACGCGCTACTCTATTTGACATGATAGTTATACCACCGCAGTTAGATCGGCAAACTTGGGAAGTAGAACGAAACTTACTGAGAAAAGAATTAAAAAGATTTATAGAGTTTGCTGACTTAGCAGACAATGCAGGGGAAGCCAGAAGCACTTTACTAACGTTACAAAAAGAGTACGGATTGCTAGACTTGTAAGCTTAGTTAAAATAATACATCCATTCTTTTTATTTGGTGCGTTTAGATACCAACATGAATCAAGAAACTAATATCAACGACATTCAAGCACCAATTACAACCGCGCCACCCGAAGTTAAAAACATTATTGAAAAAGTATTGCAAGCTGAGAAAGATAAACTATACATGAAAAGTCCTTGGAATATTAACGACGATATTCTCAAAATTATCAAGGAAGAAGTGCAATGAAATTGATGTCAATTCAATTAAATAATTTTCGTCAATTTTATGGCATGACACCGGAAATTATTTTAGCAGGTGGAGAGCGAAACACAACGGTTATTCATGGTAACAACGGCGCGGGAAAGACAACCTTACTCAACGCTTTTACTTGGGTTTTGTATGAAAAATTTACCGCCGCCTTTGCGGTAGAAGATCAATTAGTAAATAAACGAGCAGTTAGCGAAGTACAAATAGGTGAATCTATTGAATGTTGGGTAAATCTTGTTTTTGAACATGATGGCAAACGCTATCGTTTTAGACGCTCTTGTTATGGTTATAGAACTAACGATAAAATTGAGCATACCAAAAGTAAACTATCTCCTTACATAGCCGCCGATGATGGAAGATGGGTAATATCTCACCAACTAGCTGAAGACATAATTGGGCGAATTTTACCAGAGACATTATATCAATATTTCTTTTTTGATGGCGAAAGAATCGAACGAATTGTTCGAGATGAAAAAAAGGGAGAAATTACCGAAGCTACCAAAGAATTATTAGGAATAAAAGTATTAAATCGGGCAATAGAACATTTAAAAGCCGCGAGAAGAACTTTAGAAGATGAATTAAAAATAATTGGTGATTCCGAAACAAAAAAACTCTTGAAAGAACAAAAGACTTTAGAAACTAAAATTAACGAACTCTTAGCACGACAAAAAGAAATATCTACAGAGTCGCAGTACCAAGAAGAAATTAGAAAAAATATAGGCGAGCGTTTATTAGAATTAAGTGGCGCGGGAGAACTTCAAAGTCGGCGCGACCAATTAGACCAACAAAGTAAGCTACTTAAAGAACAATTAAAGCAAGCGAAAGACATCTTAAAAAGAGTGATTTCAACACGGGGTTATACAGTTTTACTATCTGACGTTACCGCCGAGTTTAGAAACATTATTGATGGTTTACGAGAAAGAGGCCAATTGCCTACAGGCATTAAGCGTCAGTTTGTTGGCGATTTGTTAGAACAAAAACGTTGCATTTGTGGCGCAGAGTTAATAAATGGTACTCACGCCCATCATTTAGTAGAATCTTGGCTAGATAAAGCAGGTTCTTCAGATGTAGAAGAAATAGCGATTCGTATGGGAGCGCAAGTAGATGAAATTGATAAACAAGTCCCTGAGTTTTGGCATGAAGTAGATCGCCAGCAAGATGATATTAAACAGTATAGAATGGAAACATCGACCTTAGAAAATGAGTTAGATACTATTAGAGAAAAGCTAATAAATTATCCAAACGAAGATATACAGCAGTTACAAAAACGCTTGGATATTACAGAAACAAAAATTCGAGGACTAATTTTAGAACAAGGCGCAAATCAGCAAAAAGTAGATGATTTAACAATTGAAGTAAGAGAATTAGTTAAACAAGTTTCTAAGCAAAAGATGAACGAACAGAAACAAGCTTTAGCGCAACGTAGAATTACAGCAACCCAAGAAGCTACCGAACGTTTAATTGAAGTTAGAAAAAGATTAGAACAGCAATTTCGCCTATTATTAGAGCAGAAAGTACAACAGATATTTGCTCAAATATCTTTTACTCCTTACATACCAAAACTTAGCGAAAAGTATGAACTAACATTAATAGAAAACACCACCTGGCAAAATGCTACTGTTGCAGCTTCTACGGGTGAAAATCAGATACTTAGTTTGTCTTTTATTGGCGCAATTATCGACCGAGTACGAGAATGGAGCGAAAATAAATTACTAATGGTTTCTGATAATAGTACCTTTCCGATAGTAATGGATTCACCTTTTGGTACTCTAGACGAAATGTATAGAAGACAAATTGCCAAGACAATTCCTAATTTAGCAAATCAACTGGTTGTATTAGTTACTAAAACCCAATGGCGCGGCGAAGTTGCTCTAGAAATGGCAAATTATATAGGTAGAGAATACATACTTACCTACAATTCTCCTAAGTTAGACTGTGAAGAAGATTCAATTCAGATAAATAGCGATCGCTATCCTTTAGTTAAACAAAGTCCTAACGAGTTTGAATATACTGAAATCATTGAGGTACAACGTCATGATTATAGCTCCTAATTCGCAACTAAAAACAAATGTTTGGGTAAAATCTAGCCCAGAGCAATTTTTAGAAATAGCTGATAAATTAAGTCATCTAAAGGCTAAACTTTATTATCATCGGGGCTATATGAGGGTTGAGATGTCACCAGTAGGACCGCTTCATGCTAGACAAAACTCTATAATTTCTAAAGTTATTAGTCTCTATGTTACTGTCAAAAATATTCGCATTGTTGAATTAGTTAATGCTAGTTTTCGTCAACTAGCCAAGAACGAATTTCAACCCGATTTGTCTTACTACATTGGTACAAAGTTTGAGTTACCACCTCGGACAAGTACACCAATTAGTTTAAATGAATTTAGCCCACCCAAGTTAGTAGTAGAAATTGGTGCATCATCAGTAAATGACGATTTGGGAACAAAGCGATTACTTTATGAAAATTCAGGTATAGAAGAATACTGGGTAATTGATGCAAATTCAGATAATGTTATCGCTTTTTCTATTTCTGATGGTCGTAGCGGTACAGTTGACGAATCCTCAATATTACCAGGACTGTCAATTTCCCTTGTAGAATCAGCCTTAAAACGCAGCCAAACAGAAGATGATGGCGCAATTAATCGCTGGCTATTGCAAACCTTTAGCTAACGTTAGCTGGCTAACCCCTGATAACTCAACCAAGCTCGATAAAAAATATAAACTGATAATATTCCCAAAAAGCTGCGAAATACAATACTAACAACACTATCAGGCAACTTTGGTAAAACCCGCGTACTAAGTTGCGTCCCTATTGACCCACCACATCCTAAGATTATTCCTTGAATAAATAGTATATTTCCTGCATAAGCTTGGGTTACAGAGGAAGATACCGCCGTGCCGATAATTACCCCTAAGCTAGTTTGAATTGCTACTTTAATCTGTTCTCCCAAAAGTAGCATTTGCAAGGGAACCATAATCACACCTCCACCTACACCAAACAATCCTGCTAAAAGGCCTCCCGCGCCTCCGGTTGCTATTCTAGAAATAGTTTGATTAAATGGCTTTTTATCTGGGTTTTCTTGAGCAAGTAATTGTTTTCGCAGTTGGACTAAATAAATATTAGTTATCAACAAAATTCCAAACAAAGCTAGTAACAAATAAGGGGGAATATTAATTGCTAAAATTACGCCTAATTGAGCAGTTATTAAAGCTGGAATGCCTAAATGTAGAACTTTTTTTAAGTTGAAATAACCCATGCGCCAATTTTGAATACTACCAGAAATCGAAGTAATCACAATTGCCAAACTACTGGTAGCTGTAGCTGTAATTGGCTCTTTACCTAAAGATACTAAAAGTGGTACCAATATCACACCTCCACCTATACCTAACAAGCCTGCCATAATTCCTGAAACTAGCCCACAAATAACTAAAACTAATATAGTTGTTGTAGTCATAGCAGTTAATTTAATTACAATTAAAAAGAGCATTATATAAAATCAATGCTCTTTATGCACAAACTCTCAATACTGTGTAACTTGTAGCTCTGCACTTTTAAATGCAATGTTAGGATCAAGACCAATTTTCTACAGATGCTTTGGTAAAAGATTTAATTTCAATTCTGTGACCTGATGGATCTTCAATCAATATTACGTGTTGTTCGTGTCCTGTGTTTAAAAACCGAGTGCGAGGTTTTTTGATGAAAGTGGTATTATGAGCAATTAAACGTTCCTTAACTGTTTCAAATACTTCATAGCTTAAAGATGCTCCGAAGTGTGGTATGTGAACATCTTTAGAGTCTACTTCTCGTTGGATATTTTTAGCACTGTATCCTGGCACTTCATAGTAAGTGAGTTGACATCCATAGAAGTCAAAATGCACTAATGTTTTTGAGATATGGTGCTCTTCAATTCCTAGAATATTTTTGTAGAAATGACGCGCTTCTTCAATGTCATTTATACATAGTGAAAAATGAAAAGGAAATACCTTTGTAGTCTGCCTATCTAGATATTTGTCATTCAGTTTTTCTTGTGTGGTCTGGTCTAAATCGCAATCAATGAAACTTGACAAATTTTGAGTTGCAACCATAATCATTCTCTACTTACAAACTTCACAATCATTACTAAACTATCGCTCAGTCAGGCTTACTTAGCATTATTACTTGCTTAAGAATAATAGAATGAAAAATTTTATGCCCTGCTTAGTATGATTAACTTAGCTTTTTTATTTGAGTATGATAACAGTGAATTTACTTAAATTAAGGTTTTTGCAAAAATTTTATGTGATTTTATTAGCCTGCTAGTTAATCTTTTAAAAAGCACCTCTGTAATCACACTTAAATTTTTATTAAGATTCCCAAAACTACTCAATAGTTTTGGGAAAATAGCAATAAAAAACCACCCGATTGTAAAATATCGGTGTGGAATCTAGTTGTATTGCTGCACAAAGATGAACAAACGCGATCGCAATTCTATCTCGTTGGTGGCATCGAAACTTTTTTAGCCAAGCCAAGCATCTGTAAAGTTTTAATTGCCCACCAGGTTACATCGATTTCCCACCAACGTAATCCGGCTTTGGCTACCTTGGGGTAAGCATGATGGTTATTGTGCCAGCCTTCACCATAAGTTAGAATCGCCGCCCACCATAGATTGCGGGAATCGTCCTTAGTGTTGGGGAAATTACGATAGCCGTACAGGTGCGTTGCTGAATTGATTAACCAAGTACTATGCCAAAGGATTACAGACCTTAAGAAAATGCCGTAAATCACAAAAGGCAACCCACCACAGACGTATAATATTGCAGCTAAAGGAATTTGCAAAAACAAATGGTAGCGATTTAACCAACGGTAGAAAGGATCACGCGCTAAATCTGGAGCAAATTTACTGTATTGTTTATAGTCAAAAAACTCTGGGCGCGGGTAGAAAAGCCAGATAATATGACTCCACCAAAAACCACGTCTGGAAGAATAAGGATCTTTTTCTTCGTCTTCAGTGTGGGCGTGGTGCAAACGATGTCCTGCTACCCAAAAAATCGGCCCACCTTGAATTGCCAATGCGCCGATAATTGCGATCGCATATTCTAATAATTTTGGTACTTGAAAGCTACGATGGCTTAGTAATCGGTGATAACCCAAACAAATCCCAATACTACCAAACAGCCAATGTAAAAATAATGCTACTCCCAAGGCTGACCAAGAGAAACACCCCACCGCCAACACCGCTAAGATGTGAAAAGCTGCAAAAAAACCGATACTAATCCAGCTAAGAGGAAGCGGTGGCTTACTCTCAGTTATTACTGAGTGTGCTGTCATAAATTTCCCTATATAAAAGATTGCCAGCGCCAGAAGCGCTATATTAATTAAAGCCATTGCAAGTGCTGCTTACATTTATAGTCTAACAACAACCTTTTCAAAATGCAAGCATTACTTACATTTATATGTCTACTCAAAATTCCACCAGACAGAAATTAATAGACGCAGCCTTGAAGCTGTTTACTTCCCTTGGAGTTACAGAGACTACAACTAAAGCTGTAGCAGAATTAGCGCAAGTAAACGAAGTAACCTTATTCCGGCATTTTGGCAATAAGCAGGGATTAATGTTGGCGGTAATGGAAGAATCGGCAGCCTTTAAGCAACCAGGAGAATTATTACTTATTCCTGCCCAAGTAGATAGTTTAGGAGAAGCTGTAACCCAATATGCGATCGCGTTTCTTCAATCTGTAACCCAAGCACCGGAATTATTACTATCTTTAATTGGTGAAGCTAGGCATTATCCCCTTCAAAATCGCCAAGCTCTAAGCAAAGGAATAAACGAAGCAAATAGCTACCTGGCAAAGTATCTCGCCCCCGCCATGGAAAAATCACCCGATTGCGGATTAGCCCCAGAAAAATTAGCAAGTATGCTGATTGCAGCTTTATTAGGTTACTTCGTCATTGAAAACACTTGTACTGAACAACAGTTGTGGGGCGAGCGCACTGAATTTATCGACAACTTGGTATTATTGCTAAAAGCTGAAACTACAGAAACTGCTATCAACGATTTACCTGCTTCTGTAGTCCACGAGATTTTGCATAGAGCCAAAAAAGCGCAATTGCGTGACTACGCTTTGATATACGTTTTATTTGGATCTGGTTTGTCTGAACAAGAAATAGCTAGTTTAGAAAAGTCGCAGCAAATTAATGAAAGTACTCGCCATTTATTGCAAATAAACTCAAGACAAGTCCCCGTTAATCAATGGATTATGGGCAAACGCTACGGATCTTATACTCGTAATCCTTTAACTGGTTGGCTTAGAAGTCGTAAAGACGAACATCCGGCGTTATTTGTTAATGATGCAGGGTTACCAATGTCTGCTTTAGATATAGATTTGTGTTGGCAAAGATTAACAGAAAACTTGTTGACACCGGAAGGGCGATCGCCAATCATTGAGCAAGCGAGGCACACATGGCGAGTAGAAATGTTGAGTAAGGGCATAACCTTAGAAAACTTGAGTATGCTTACAGGTTTGCATTTAAGCAAGCTCCAGCCTTATGCTCGTAGAGTTAAAGAAAAATTAGCCTTAGAACAAGCCATCGATCTTGATCGCAAATCTTAAATTTACTTAAAACCAATGAAAGCTATCAATAATTCTCCATCCCCTTTTATTACCCAGACTTTAAAACTGGTGGGGGTAGTATTAATCTTGTCTTTTCTATTAGACTTTGTAATTCTTGCTTTTCCGGCGGGAGAACGAGACGCTTTGTGGCAAATTGGTTTTGTTACCGCTACCGTAGATCGGGGGATCACTCCCGTAATTGGACTAGCCTTTCTGATGGTAGGCTACTGGTTCGAACGCAGCAATGATAATACCTTAACTCAGCCCCCATCGTGGTTGAGCTTGAAATTTTGGGCGCTATTATTATCTAGTTTGTTGGGATTGCTGTTTTTGGTAATGATTCCTTTGCATATCAATAATGTAAATACTGAAAGCGTTAGAGCCGTACAGCGCATCAATGAAAATTCTTCCCAAGAAGAAGCCAAGGTGCAAAACGAAATCAGCCAAGCGCAAGCTCAGTTAGGCGATCCCAATGTCCGCACTAAGCTAGAATCTGACAAAAATAAATTTAAAACCCAAGTTACAGCTTTACTGCAAAACGAACAACAGTTTAATCAAGCTATCAATAGCGATCGCACTCCCGAAAATGAAAAAAAACTCCTGCGCCAATTTAAAGCTAACCCCAATGCTTTAGAAGACTTTTTAACCCAGCAAAGCGATCCGGTTGCTCTGGGAAGTAAAAGACTTGCTCAACTCCAAACCCAAAAGCAAAAGTTGGTAAATCAAGCAAAACAAGAAGCCTTACAATCTAGTATTAGAATGACTGTCCGTAGTTTATTGATATCGATTGCTTATATTTTTATTGGCTGGATGGGTTTAAGGAGTTTACTTAGCGCCAAGAAATCGCAGCAAAACCCAAGCGGGACCTAATCTAACATACAATAAAAATAATTGTGACGATTTTTGAGCCTAAAGGTACATATATGCTGAGTATATGTAACTAAAAGTAATTTTTAGCTACAACCCTAAGACTTAAAGTAAGAACATAGACTTTATTTAATCGTTGGGTTTTAAGTGCGTGTCGGTAAGACCTCAAAAGCAATTATCAAAGGAGAGTGGGCAATTAGTGATTGAACGCTTCAAACAAGATTTGAAGAATGACTTAATCGCCGGATTATTAGTAGTAATTCCCCTGGCTACTACAATTTGGCTAACAATTACGGTTGCAAGTTGGGTTGTAAACTTTCTCACGCGGATTCCCAAACAAATAAATCCTTTTGACGACCTGAACCCTATATTAGTAACTTTGCTAAACTTGGGAGTTGGGCTTGCAGTACCTTTACTGTGTATTTTGCTCATTGGCTTAATGGCACGCAACATAGGCGGACGGTGGTTGCTAGACGTAGGCGAAGATGTACTAGAGGCGATTCCTTTAGCCGGAGCCGTTTATAAAACCTTAAAGCAACTACTTGAAACCTTACTTAAAGACACTAACGGCAAATTTCGCCGTGTGATTTTAGTAGAGTACCCCAGACGAGGAATATGGGCGATCGCTTTTGTCACGGGCAGCATGAGTAATGAAATTCAAGCCCAAATGGTGCGCCCGGTAATAAGTGTATTTATTCCGACAACTCCAAACCCAACTACCGGATGGTATGCAGTAGTTCCTGAAGACGAAGTAATCAATTTGTCCATGTCGATAGAAGATGCTTTTAAAGTAGTAATTTCCGGCGGGATTGTCGCCCCCAGTACCCTAATAAATTCCTTACCCGAAAACGAGCTAAAACTCGAAGTACCCCACACAGAAACAATTTTATAGACATCGCCCTTTCTTAAAAATCCTTTCCGATAATTGCTATGCAAACCCAAACACCTCGCCGAATTGCCAGGGAACTCGCGCTATTGAGCTTGAGCCAACGCACACAATCACTAGAACAGCTAGAAAATCAAGAAATATCAGATTTACTCCTAGCCGCCATTCGCACGCTTACTACCGAAGCCCAAGACGCGCTAACAACAGCCTCCTCAGAATTACAACGCAGTAGCGATCGCTTACTTAGCAGCGAAATTCGCGCCGCCGACGTAGAATCAGCACGGGTAATGGTGAACGAAGCAGTAGAAGTTACGCAAAGTGCGATTAATCGCTTGGGTGTAGCCTTAGAAATGCCAGAGTGGATCCAACTTGCAAACCAACAAGAAGTCCGCAGTTATACCATTAGTGTTGTAGGGACAGTTAGCACCAAAGTCAAGCAAATAGATGAAATACTAGGGACAGCTTTAGTAGATTGGCAAGTACATCGGTTAGCCAAAATTGACCGCGATATTCTCAGAATTGCGATTTCAGAAATCTTATTTTTAGGTATACCCGATCGCATTGCTATCAATGAAGCTGTAGAACTTGCCAAACGTTACAGCGGCGATGAAGGACATAAGTTTATTAATGGTGTAATGCGCCGCGTCACAGAGCAACTAAAAGCTCCCATCGCTCCAGCTTCTTAATCTGTCCTAGATTCCTTCGACCATACCCCCAATTTGAGTAAAAATGGTTTTTAATTGGTTCCGCCGTCAATTTAATGAGAAAGATACTTCTACCCCAGAAGAACAACCCGATGTTACCCCGGCGGAGGTAGAACCAGAAACGCCCACAGCTTCTGAGGAAGACATTGCGGCGGAATACTTAAAATGGGCTAAAGCGGCTTACCAAAATATTCAACAACAGCAACAAGAAAGCGTTGAAGTTGACAGCAAATCAGCCACCTTACAAGAAGATGCTATTACTGAGGCATCTACAGTAGAAGTAGAGCCAGCAACTCTAGTTTCCCCAGTAGACGAACCAGATTCAGTACCTATAGCGGACGAACCAGATTCAGAAACGCTAGTTACTGAAGAAATCAAAGCGGATGAACCAGATTCAGAAACAATTATTCCCCAAATTGACGAACCAGAGGCAGAAACGCCAATTGCTCCCCAAGAGATAAAAATAGCAGCTAAGGAAGGAACAGCCCCTCTACCATTTTGGGCGCAAACTGAAGCCGACAGACTAGCAAGAATAGAAAGGCTTAAAGCTACAGCTATTAAAGAAGTTGAACCGGAAGTATCGGCACAAATTCAACCTAAAGAAGAATTATTAGTTGCTTTTGACGAAGGGTTTTTGTGGTCATCGGAAATTTTAGCCGCTCAAGGTCGCCTTCCTGAAGATGTATCTTTAGAAGAAATTACCTGGCTCAAAAAACTCCGGCAAGGCTTAGATAAAACCCGCCGCAATATAGTTAATCAACTTAAAGCAATTGTTGGTCAAGGGCCCCTTAATCAAGCGGCTGTAACCGAAATAGAAACCTTACTATTGCAAGCCGATGTAGGGGTTCAAGCTACCGATTACATTATTAATGCCCTGCAAGAGCGACTAAAACAAGAAGCTTTACCCGCCGACGAAGCGATCGCCTATCTTAAACAAATTCTCCGCGATATGCTCGATCGCCCTTTTGAAAAATATTCCCGCACCTTTATACCTGAAAAAGACACCCTGAATATTTGGCTAATGACGGGGGTTAATGGCGCAGGTAAAACTACAACTATTGGCAAACTCGCCCACATTTCCCAAAAATCTGGCTACAAATGCTTGATTGGCGCGGCGGATACCTTTCGAGCGGCGGCGGTGGAACAGGTGAAAATTTGGGGCGCAAGAAGTGGAACAGAAGTAATCGCCAATCCCGGACAAAATACTGACCCCGCCGCCGTAGTATTTGATGCGATCGCCGCCGCTCAATCTCGTTCTATAGAATTATTGCTAGTAGACACGGCGGGACGCTTGCAAAATAAGAAAAACTTGATGGATGAATTAAGCAAAATTCGTCGCATTGTTGATAAAAAAGCCCCCGATGCTAAGGTTGAATCGCTCTTAGTTTTAGATTCTACTCTCGGTCAAAATGGACTAAGACAAGCGGAGGTTTTCGCCGAAGCAGCACAGTTAAGCGGCGTAGTTTTAACTAAACTCGATGGAACGGCTAAAGGTGGAATTGCCTTAGCTGTTGTACAGCAGCTTGGTTTACCAATTCGGTTTATTGGTGCGGGGGAAGGAATAGAAGACTTGCGCCCCTTTTCTAGCTACGAATTTGTGGAAGCTTTACTCAGTAGTTAGAAATCGCCTAGTTTTAGATTTAAACTAAAAATTGCGAAGCCCTGCGTGCGCGCTTGCGCTATCGCCAAACAGTTACAGATAGGTTACGAGCAATGCGACTTTCAAAAATGTTATTTGTTACTCTGCGGGAAGATCCTACAGAGGCAGAGATTCCCAGTCACAAATTATTACTGAGAGCGGGTTATATTCGTCGCATCGGTAGCGGTATTTATGCTTATTTGCCTTTAATGTGGCGCGTATTGCAAAAAGTCTCGGCGATCGTGCGTGAAGAAATGAACGCAACAGGAGCGCAAGAATGTTTGTTACCTCAAATCCAACCTGCGGAGTTGTGGCGCGAGTCTGGGCGCTGGGATACCTACACTAAAGCTGAAGGAATTATGTTTTCGTTGACTGATCGCCAAGATCGGGAATTAGGCTTAGGGCCCACCCATGAAGAAGTAATTACTACTGTTGCCCGTGAAACAATCCGCTCTTACCGTCAATTGCCTGTACATCTCTATCAAATTCAAACTAAGTTTAGAGATGAAATTCGCCCCCGCTTTGGCTTGATGCGCGGACGAGAATTTATTATGAAAGATGGCTACTCTTTTCATCCTGATACCGAAAGCCTGAAAAAAACTTACGATGATATCCACCAGGCGTATAGTAATATACTGCGTCGTTCGGGTTTGGCATTTCGAGCCGTGCAAGCCGATTCTGGAGCAATTGGTGGGTCGGGTTCGCAAGAATTTATGGTATTAGCGGAAGCTGGGGAAGACGAGGTACTTTATACCGAAGATGGAGAATACGCAGCTAACGTTGAAAAAGCTGTATCTTTGCCACCATCGGCTTCAAATTCACCCTTTACAACTTACGAAAAGCGCGAAACTACAGGTACAGACACAATAGAAAAAGTCTGCAAGCTGCTCAATTGTTCGCCGACAACCTTAGTTAAAAATGTCCTTTATCAGGCAGTTTATGACAATGGCACGACAGTTTTAGTTTTAGTTAGTATTCGTGGCGACAGAGATATTAATGAAGTTAAGCTACAAAACCATTTAACAAGCGTAGCTGGGCAATATAGCGCCAAAAACCTCCTGGCTTTAACTGTTCCAGATATAGAAGCACAAAAAAAATGGGCAGCCAAATCTTTACCTTTGGGTTACATTGCACCGGATATTAGCGACGATTATATAAAGAGTGATCGCACCATTCATCCCAAATTCTTACGCCTAGTCGATGAAACCGCCGCCTCACTGCAAAACTTTGTCACTGGTGCAAACGAATCTAATTACCACGTAGTCGGCGCTTCTTGGGGGCAACAATTCCCCAAACCATTACAAGCTATAGATTTACAAAAAGCAAGAGCAGGCGACTTCTCAACCCACAATCCTACCCAAATTTTACAAAGTGCTAGAGGTATTGAAGTCGGGCATATTTTTCAACTAGGGACGAAATACTCGCAAGCCTTGGGAGCTACCTATACAAACGAACAAGGGGAGGAATTGCCGTTAGTGATGGGTTGTTATGGTGTGGGGGTGTCACGCCTAGCACAGTCGGCGGTAGAGCAATCTTACGATAAAGATGGCATTATCTGGTCAGTTGCGATCGCACCTTATCACGTCATTATCTGTATTCCTAATATCAGCGACACCCAGCAAGTAGAAACAGCAGACAAACTCTACACCCAATTAAACGCCGCCGGAATTGAGACTTTATTAGATGATCGCAACGAAAGAGCGGGAGTTAAGTTTAAAGATGCCGATTTAATTGGGATACCCTACAGAATCGTTACCGGACGCAGTTTGAAGGAAAATAAAGTAGAAGTAGTAGAAAGAAAAAGCCGCCAATCCCAAGAAATCTCGATTGATGAAGTCGTATCTACATTGAGTCAGTGGATTAAAGCCGCTTTGATTGCTTGAAATATTGCGAAATTTTCCAACTTCTAAGCTTGCACTTTTACAGGAGCTTTCAGTAGTTCAATGTTCTTAATTTCAAGGATGCCACTACTTTCAAATTCGACCATAATTTGAACTTTAACAGGAGTAGTGTTTTTCTTGAAATGGGCGCGAACTTCAAAAGAACGCCAATTTTTAGTGGGCGAAATGCTTGTTGTCCATGCTTTTGCAGTCATAAGACCTTGCTTTTGGTCGCATAAACTTAAATTTAGTGCGATTACTTTTTCGGTATCTGGTGCTTTAGCTTGAAATCACAAGCAATTACGCATTCTAAGTCTGCTAGTTCGGCAATTTCAAATAAAATTACCTTTCGCAAGGGAGCGGTTGTATTTAGACGAAAAGAATTATCGTCGTAGGCTTCAATCTGCCAACTTTCTCCACCAACTGCAATGCCTCCCTTTGTTACAGTTGGATCGGAGATCGCAAATTGACGAATGAGTGTAAATGGTTCCTCAGCTTCAGGAACAGCAAAACCTTTTGTAAGCTCTTTGACAGCTTCCTGTACTTTAGAACCTATCAAAGCTGTCAGATCGTTAAACAGATTTCCAAACATAAGAATTTAGAGAAACAATACTTATATCATTCCCAAATCCCAGGCTAAAACTATATTTGACTATACTTTGTGAGCGTCCGCATAAATCTGTAGTGCCGCAGCCATTTTCTTCTCATAATCCTCACCTTGAGCCTGAAACCAGGCTAAAGTTTTGGGATCTATTTGAACAAGAACATTTAATTGCTCTACAGGTTTCCACCACCGCGATTTCCTGAAAAACTCCTCAGTTAATGGAGGAATATCAGATGTATCAATTTCTTCCTCTGTGAGTAAGTCAAGTTTCTCCCAGTTCGTCTTTGAGGTATTGTTCATAGCGTTTTCGTTCATAAGGTAAAGCTTTACGAAGTGAAATAATAGGGATTGTTTGCTCGTCTGGTTCGGTAAAAACTACAATTACAACACGCCCTTCAAGCATCCCAATGCCAATCCATCGATTCTCCCCATAGTCTTGTCGTTCATCTAAAAAGACTCTCAGTGGTAGCTGGAAAACTCTGGATGCGTCTGCAAAGTCAAGCTCATGCTTGGCAATATTTGCTCTGTTCTTTTGCCAATCTCACTCGAATTTCATGCCTCGATCTTATCGGATTTTCATCCTATGCTTCAAAAAAAAGTCAGTAGTACATTTACTAGTTTCACAAAGAATAATAATGGAATTTTTAACGAGCCTGCTATCTAGCTTATTTGGTTTAGTTTCGCCTACAGGCTTAGTTGTCGAAAAGGTGACAAATAATGCCATGCGATAGCGCAAGCGCGCCTGGTTACGGGCTTCGCAATTTACCAAAATAGAACAGCTACAAGTCCGCGTAGACAATTCTCCCAGTCACCAGGTTTTGCAAGGAAAAGTTCAAAAAGTCCGCATTGCTGGTAGAGGTTTGCAGCTAAAACAATTAAATATTCGCCTAGCGGTATTAGAATTAGAAACCGATCCTATTGACTTAGATATCCCTAGTCTAAGGCGAGGAAGTCCAAAGCTAGAGCAACCTTTGCAAGCCGGGATACGTCTAGTTTTCAATGCCCAAGACATCAATCAAGCTTTAAAATCTCCTGCTGTAGTCAATAGGTTACAAAACTTAGGGTTGAATATCCTCCAAACTCCGCCCTTCCCGCAACAACGATTCCAAGCCATCAATCCCCGCGTAGAATTTTTGCCTAATCTTCTACGATTACAAGTAGAACTAACGGAGGCAAAAGCCCCGCCTTTAGCGATTAAAGTAGAGATGGAACTAAATATTATTGCTGGGCGACAAATCCAAATTGTTAACCCCGTAGTATACGTAAACCAGGAGAAAATACCCCAACAAATCGTTAATGCGATCGCTATAAACCTCAATAAACAATTCTTTCTCGCCAATTTAGAAGCTTACGGCATTCAATCTAAAATTTTAAAGTTAGCGATCGCACAAGAAAAGTTAGAAATTGCTGCCTTTGTGCGCTTAAACAATTCCTCACCATTATTAAAAAGTCTTCGGAGATAACCCCATGACACGACAACAACGAGTTAACCGTATTCCAGGAAGTGCGATCGCCTTTGCCATTACCGCCGCTTTAGCTGCTGGTGGTGGACTGGCTTGGTGGAGTTTTCAACCACCCAATGTCCCCTCAAGCGTTACACCCAATGTAGTCCAAAATCCCCAAACCCCAGCTACAACCCAATCTACTACCGCCTCAATCTACTTACTCAAGGATACAGGCAGGAATCTAGAGCTTGTGCCGTTGCCCATAGAAGTCAACACCGACCAGCCCAACACGGTTTTAACCACAGCGTTTAATAGTTTGCTTACAGGTGTTGACGGTGGAACTGCCAGCAGCACTATTCCCGAAGGCACAAAGCTTCGTAGCGTCAAGATCCTTGATGATGGCATTCACGTTGATTTATCAACAGAATTTACGAGTGGCGGCGGTAGCGCTTCAATGATTGGTCGTTTGGCACAGGTTATTTATACGGCAACAACCTTACAACCAGAGGCAAAAGTGTGGATTGATGTGGAAGGGAAACCTTTAGAGATTTTAGGCGGGGAAGGGTTAGAAATAGAGCGCCCCATAACACGCCAAAGCTTTGAAGAAAACTTTTCCCTCTAACTTACCTTGAAGGCAAGCCATTAACCTCTTGCCTCTTGCTCACCCCCTGTCCCTTGCCATTGAGGACGCGGAATTGGTGGGCTTGCTTTTCGATTCGGATTGCCAAGCGATCGCATACTTGATTGCATAATTCAAAAATCATTTCATCTTCCACGCGGTAGTAAGCACAAGTTCCTTCGCTGCGACGGCTTAAAATCCCTGCCTGCCACATAATTTTTAGATGTTTAGAGACATTTGCTTGACTTGTATGAGTTGCTTCTACAAGTTCTTGGACGCATTTCTCGCGATCGCGCAGCAAATTTAGTAGACGCAAACGCATCGGTTCGCTTAGGAGGCTGAAGTATTCAGCTACTTGTTGCACAATTTCTGATGGAGCAGATATTGCTGATTTCATTAAGATCACCCTAAAAGCACTGATCCCAAGATTTTAGCAAGGATTTGGAAATCAAACCGTTTATATTGCTTAGTTTGGATTTATTCTCATCAAAGGTTGCCCGTATTCAATCGGTTCGCCATCTTGAACGAGGATTTGCATTACTTGCCCTGAAACCTCCGTTTCAATCTCGTTCATTAGTTTCATCGCTTCAATAATGCACACGGTTTGACCCAGACGAATGAGATCGCCCACTTCAACAAAAGCCGCTTCTCCTGGAGCCGGGGCGCGGTAAAATGTCCCTACCATTGGCGAAATCACCTCCACAGCTTTTTGCTCCATTGGTGACGTTACAGGCTCCTTTGCGTTTATTACTGGCTCTGTACGGCGTTCTCCTAATTCTTGAGTGTTGACTGCCGGAAAAGCCGCTTTTAAGCCCTCTGCTGGCGCTGCTCCTGGGATGACACCAGCGCCTTTGCGAATTGTTAGTTCAAAATCATCGCTTTTGAGGGCAAAATCAGTAATATCCGTTTGAGAAATTGTAATTAAAAGTTGGCGCAGTTCGTTAAAATCGAGTGGCACAGCAAGTATTGACCTCATTTATTCGCGATCGCAATATTTTTTGCTAGAAACCTATTGCAATTAATACAAAATTACCTTGGCGCAAGTAAAGCTCCTCAACTTTCATTCTCGCCCTTGGTAGCTATCGGTACGAGTATCAATGCGGATGCGTTCGCCAGTAGTGATAAATAGTGGCACCATGATCATCGCCCCAGTTTCAACAGTAGCGGGCTTTGTACCCCCAGTTGCTGTATCGCCTTTGAGTCCTGGATCGGTTTGGGTGACTTCTAAAACTACCGTATTTGGCAATTCAACTTCTAATATTTGCTCATCCCACCGCACGACGTTGACTTCCATGCCTTCTTTAATGTACTTAATGCGATCGCCAATTTGACGTGCGCTTAAGCGATTCTCCTCATAACTTTCCATATCCATAAACACATAATCATCACCTTCTTTGTAGGTGTGTTGCATAGTGCTTTTTTCTAAATTCGCTTGAGGTACAGTTTCCCCAGCTCTAAAGGTGCGTTCTACCACACTGCCAGTTTGGGAGTTTTTTAGCTTCGTCCGCACAAAAGCCGAACCTTTACCCGGCTTGACGTGGAGAAATTCTATCACCCGCCAAACCGCACCATCTAATACAATCGTTACACCAGGTCGGAAGTCATTACTAGAGATCATGAGGAAATTGGCTGAAATTTTTAGCAGGACAATCGGCATTTATTGTACCGCTTGGAGGGAACGAGAAAATTTGAATTTTTAGTTGCAACGCCGATTCATGTAGACTGATCTGATGGCGCATTCTTTAAGTCCCATGACAAAATTGTGGAAACGCTGGCTTCAGCCCAGCTTGATTGTAACTCTGCTCGTTGTCTGCTTTTTAGTAACCAGTGCTATTGGCTGGACTTCTCCTAGCAACGCCGCCTTACCTGCGGGTAATGCAATTACTGATGGCAAAGCGTTGTTGCGTTACTCGTTACCCATTAACAACCCAACGGTACGAGAATTGCAAGCTTCTTTAGAAGATATTGCGGCTCAACTACGCGCAAATCGTCGCTGGGGAGCTATTTCGGGCGATCTAAAAAAAGCTAATAAAATCGTTAAAGATCGTTCAGCCAAATTGTTAGCAACCGTCCCTGAAGAACGCAAAGCTCAAGCAACAGCTTTAATCGATCAAATCCAAGCAGGTATAGAAACTCTCCAACCAGCCGTAGAAGCTAAAGAAAAAAATCAAATTTGGGAAGACCGAGCTAAATTACTACGTTTAGTAGGACAGTTAGAAGACCTGATGGCGGTAGGGTTTCCCTTTGAAGTACCAGCCGAGTACAGCAACTTGCCTCAGCTTAAAGGTCGCGCCACTGTAGAAATAGCTACAAATAAAGGCGATCTTACCGTTGTTTTAGATGGCTACAGCGCCCCAGTTACGTCAGGAAACTTTGTTGATTTGGTGCAACGAGGTTTTTATAATGGCTTAGAGTTTACAAGAAGTGAAGATTCTTATGTATTGCAAGTCGGCGATCCTCCAGGTAAAGAAGAAGGATTTATCGATCCTGATACTGGTAAATACCGCGCTATTCCTTTAGAAGTGCTTGCCGAAAACGATAAAGTTCCAACCTATGGCATTACTTTAGAAGATGCGGGTCGTTACCGCGACGGAGTAGTGTTGCCTTTTTCTGCCTACGGAACTCTAGCTATGGCTCGTCCTGAAGGCGATCCTAATGGCGCTTCTTCGCAATTTTTCTTTTTTCTGTTTGAACCAGAACTTACCCCCGCCGGGAGAAATTTGTTAGACGGTCGCTATTCGGTGTTTGGCTATTTGACCGAAGGGAAAGAAGTTTTGGAACAACTCAAAGCTGGAGACATGATTAAATCAGCTAAAGTTGTCGCCGGATTAGAAAACTTAGTCGAGCCAAAGGTTGCTTCTAGTAAAGAATAATGGGATAAAGTTTTGAGGAGGCAAATATTTGTAACTCAAAACTTTACTTTTTTTTAGAAACAATGCGCCTAGCTACCACAATTGAAGCCATCCTTTACTTGAAAGGTCAGCCGCTAACTATTACCGAAATCGCCGAATATGCAAAAAGCGATCGCCAAAGTGTAGAATACGCCCTCATTGAACTCATCGACGACTACGCCCACCGCGATACCGCCCTAAATGTTGTTGAAACTGATTGTAGTTATAGTCTGCAATTGCGCGCAGATTTTCAACCATTGGTACAAACTTTGATTCCTTTAGAATTGGGTGTAGGAGCTTTACGGACTTTAGCTGCGATCGCTCTCTATTCCCCGATTAGTCAAACTCAATTAGTTGATTTGCGTGGCTCTGGAGCTTATCAGCACGTCCAAGAATTGGTAGAACTAGGTTTTATCCGCAAACGCCGACAAGCTGATTCTCGCTCTCACCTGCTGTCGCTAACGTCAAAATTTAATCAGTATTTTCAAATGGATCAATTGCCCCAAGAATTACTCGCTAGCTTGCCCCAGCAATTAGAAATAGAATTTGCTGCAACAAATCCTAACTGAACATATGTAGCAATTGATACAATTAAACTTAAAGTTAATTAAGAGCGGGCTTTATTGCTGCTCTCAAAAGCTGTAAAATGTAAAATTGATGTATAAAATCTCAACAATTCTCCTGTGGTAGGTTGCCGTTTTGAGCAATCTTAGGTCACAGTAGAGATCGATTATCTAAAATTACACATGGTTTTTAATTCTGACTTTCTCAGCGACAACGCCCAAGAAGACCGAGTAAACCCCCTGTTAAAATATCTCCAAAGTCAGTCTCCAGAGATTTTGTCTCATGTAGCTAGGTCTGCAAGCCCGGAAATCAAGCAAATAATCTCTCATAATGTCCAAGGGCTAGTGGGGATGATGCCATCAGAACATTTCAACGTCAAGATTAGCACCGATAAAGACAATTTAGCCGGACTACTAGCTTCAGCAATGATGACAGGCTACTTTTTGCGCCAGATGGAACAAAGAATGCACTTAGAAGATTTGGCTGACTCCGTAGTGCCACCGATTGATCCGTTAAGCAAAGATTAGTTTTAGCGCGGACGACCTAAAGTAGTGATGTAGGTAGCGGCCTCATCAACGAACGGGAATGCCTAAAATTTTATTAACGCGATTGTCAAAAAACCCAGCAATCCTGCTTACGCGTAAGTTAAGGCGAATCGCAGCCATATTGAGTTATGGCAGCTTGCAAATCCGCGGTATGAAACAAAACTACTACTGCATCTCGTCCTAAATCTTGCCCCAAACAAAGAAAATGCAATTCTCGGCGGAAGTCTTTAAACCTTATTTGGCGCAATTCTTAAACTTTGGGGGCGTAGTAATAACAACCAGATTCCAAGCCTTCTACCCCCGAAACAGCAATAAAGGTTTCAATTAAATGCCAGGCAAAATAATCGGACGCTCCATCTAATTCTTGGTGGACAAAGTTTTGCGGCTAGTAAGTAAAATTGAGTAAAGTAATGAGTTCGTCGTCTCTATTAACCTACCAAGAACAAGGAGATTTGAGGGGAAATTACTAACTTAACGGCTTTTTATAGATAGCGATCGCTTAAATAAATTAGGATAATTAAGCCTGGTAAAAAGTAAAGTAGCTTGACAAAAATTGCAAAGCACCTAACTAAAACCAAGCAAGAGCGCTTGTAGAAATATTTTGACTAAAAGGATTGATAGATGGGTTATATGCTTGATAGGTTTGGGAATTGCGATCGCACTGAATTTTGCTCAAGTTCCCCCCATTCAAGCTATCCCAAAACCTACAGAATTACGTGGTGTTTGGCTAACAAATGTCGCCAGTGGCGTTTTATATAGTCCTTGGGGCATCAACCGCGCCATAAGTCAACTAGCTAAACTAAAATTTAATACTATTTATCCTGTAGTTTGGAATCGGGGAAATACTTTTTATCCAAGTTTAGTAGGTAAAAAAGTAACTGGGCGTGATCGCGATTTATCCTTAAAAGTTTTCAAACTCAACCAAGATGTTTTAGCCCAAATAGTCAAACAAGGACACCGTCAAGGCTTGCGAGTTATCCCTTGGTTTGAATACGGTTTTATGGCTCCCCCTAACTCCGCTTTGGTTAAACGTCATCCTGATTGGTTAACAGCACGTCGCAACGCCAGCAAAATCACTGTAGATGTCAACCAACCAAAAGCTACTAATCCCAAAGTAGTAGATCCGATGCTGACTAAAGGAGTATGGCTCAATCCATTCCATCCAAAAGTACAGCAATTTATGCTGAATATGATTGTCGAAGTTGTCACCAAATACGATGTAGATGGGGTTCAATTTGACGATCATTTTGGTTTACCTAGCGATTTTGGCTACGATGACTTTACCGTTGCTCTATATCAACAAGAACACCAAGGCAAAAAACCCCCCAATAACCCCCAGGACGCGCAATGGCTGCGTTGGCGCGCCGACAAGCTCACAAATTTCATGGAGCGAGTTTACAAAGCCGTTAAAGCTGTAAAACCAGAGTGTTTAGTTACGTTGTCTCCCAATCCTCAAGATTATGCTTACCGAGCAACTTTGCAAGATTGGCAAACTTGGGTAAATCGGGGGTTAGTAGAAGAATTAATCTGTCAAATTTACCGCAACGATCGCAAAAGTTTTATTGCCGAGTTGCAACAAACCGCTCTACAAACTGCGCGAAAAAAAATCCCTGTCGGTATTGGGATACTAACAGGATCGGTAACTAATCCGGTAACTCTTAAACAAATTAAGCAACAAGTTAAATGGGTGCGCGATCGCGGTTACAGTGGAGTATCCTTTTTTTACTGGGAAAGTTTGTGGGGTTACATAACGCCCGAATCTCCCCAGGAGCGCCGCAATGGGTTTAATGCTCTTTTTTCTGCTCCTACCAAGAAATAATTATGTTTGCTAAGTACATTAAAACTGACTGCGGTTTCTGGCTGCAATGGATCTTAGCTACTTTGGCTGCTTTTATAGTTAGTTTATGCTTGATTGAGATTGATGTTAGACCCCATATCAAAGCTACAGAAGGTCTTATTGGGGGTGCGATCGTTGGTTTAGCCCAAGGAATGATTTTAGAGCAGCGCAGCAAAAACATTGCCCCTTGGTGGGCGTTAATGAGTATTGTAAGTTGGGGCTTAATTGGTGCTAGTAACTTAGGTGCAATTGGTTGGATGGCTCCCCGGACTTTGCGCTTAGAACCGAGAGTAATTTTTGGCTTATTAAATGGCTTACAAGCAGGCGCATTGCTAGGAATTGGACAATGGCTGGTTTTACGTCAAAGATGCAAAAAAATGCTGCTATGGATACCAATAGTTGCAGTTTCCTGGGCAATTGGTTTAGTTCTAGGTTGGAGTGTCGGTGGAATTTTGCGCCAAGTTACGCGGCTATTTTTAGGAGAATTAGTTGGTTTAGCAGTAGCTTGGGTTGTAAGTTCAGCGATCGCAGGTTTTGCCTTAGTACACTTAGATAATTTATATGGAATAGCACCAAAAACACTACCGAACAAGGCAAGATATTAGTTCATAGATTTATTACTTTATTTTATGTCTATCTCTATTGGTCATTTGGGCCCTTCGGGTACTTATTCCGAACAAGCAGCGAATTCTTATGTAAGTATGTTTTTGCCCCAAACTGAATTCGAAACTACTTTATGTCCTTATCCAAGTATTGCCAAAACTTTAAAAGCGATCGCCAATAATCAAGTAGATTTAGCCATTGTCCCGGTAGAAAACTCTATTGAGGGTAGCGTTGCTATTACTCTAGATATGCTATGGCAATTAGATAATTTAAAAATCACTCTCGCTTTAGTGTTACCAATTACTCACGCCTTATTATCAAAGGCTCCATCAATTAGCAACCTCGAAATCGTCTACTCTCATCCCCAAGCCTTGGCGCAGTGTCAAGGATGGTTAGAACAGCATTTACCCAGCGTTAAGGCGATCGCCATTAATTCTACTACTGAAGCTTTAGAAAAACTTGACAAAGAACTAAACGCTGGAACAATTTCTTCTCCTCGCGCAGCAGAACTTTACAACGTGCCAATTTTAGCTAGTTCTATTAACGATTATCCTGACAACTGTACGCGCTTTTGGGTACTAAGTTCGTCTGTACAACCTGTTACGGGAAGCCATACCAGCCTAGCTTTTAGCGCCAAAGCAAATGTCCCCGGAGCGTTAGTTAAGCCTTTACAAATGTTTGCTCAAAGAAACATTAATCTTAGCCGCGTCGAATCTCGTCCCAGCAAGCGATCGCTCGGTGACTATCTTTTTTTCTTAGATTTAGAAGGCGATACTACTTCCCCCGCCGTGCAAGCCGCTATATCGGAACTTGCCGAGTACGCTGACACGCTTAAAATCTTCGGCAGTTACAATATCTTATCGCTCTAATTAAACGTATCCTTCAACACTGTACGCGCCGCTAAATGGTTGCGAGTTGAAGTGAGAATTTCTGCTTCTCGCTTTAAACGAATGCCTGTATCTTGAGTTTCTAACAATGCTTGCTGCTCTGATGCAACCCCATAAAGATTACTAGCGACCCAGTAAGATAGCTCTGTAGGCAATTCGGGGATATTTTCGGGTAATTCGATGTTTTGGTCGGTTAGCTTCGCTGACAGCCTCACCACGTCTTGTAAAAGCTGTTCCAC
>QQTW01000186.1_pt1 | contig 36490 bp, 44 predicted proteins | sample 1904831 | NCBI WGS metagenome assembly QQTW01 (sample SAMN09435610, study PRJNA476489) | Subsurface metagenome, whole genome shotgun sequencing project.
GAAACGATGTCACGGCCGGGTTGCATATTTGGCGGTGTTGGTTTGGTCACGCCTTTGGCTAGCATCTCGAATGACGGTTGAAGGGCTTGTTGGGTGCTCTCATGAGGTTTGAAGAATCACTACTGTCTATAAAAGTAACATGTCTATATCAGACGTCTGTATAAAAACGAAGAACGTCTTTGACTTCGCATGCCCAGACTCGCACATGATGAAAGGCTAAAACAGCCCAACCTTCAATCACCGCCAACCTCCAACTTGCCCTCCACGCAGCTCCAAAACTCCTCCACCAACTCCCTCTGCCCCTCACCACCCCTCACAGCCAAACACCTCCTCCCATCAAGCGTCGGCTTCCAGTTCCCCGGATTCGCATCCACCATCAACCCTCCGGCCTCCGTCAATATCACCCACCCGGCACACACGTCCCACGGCCACGTCCCCCCCTCCCAATAAACATCCAAATGCCCCGCGGCAATCCCACACAGATTCAACGCAGCACTACCCAAGCTACGCAAACTGTGCACCATCGCGCCGCCATCCTCAGGCGCCGCACACAGCCGCGCAAACGTCTTATGCTTGACCGCGAAGTCATTGCCGGCGCGTATCGAGCCCCACTCAATCGCGACCAGGCTGTTGCTCAGGCGGCCGAGCGGCTCGGGCGGGCTGCGCAGCGGCAGGCGGGTGGTGCGGTTGAGAAAGGCGCCGCGGCCGCGGATCGCGGTGTAGAGGGAGTCGGTGAACGGGTTGTAGATGACGCCGACGGTGGGCTCGCGCGCCACGGCGAGCCCCAGCGAGATGCTGACGTACGGGTGGTTGTGCACGAAGTTGGTGGTGCCGTCGATCGGGTCGACGATGAAGGTCGGCGTGTCGGTGAGGGTGTCGGACGGTTGGTAGGTTTCTTCGCCCATGAAGCTGGGGATGGGGGGTTAGGATGAGGGAGGTATGGACGGGGGAGGGCTTCAGGAGGTTGGCGGCAGCGTACAGGAAGGCAGGGTATTTCTCTCGCAGGGAAGTGGAGACCATGACCTCGACTGCTTTGTCGGTCTCGGTGACGAGGTCGGCGGCTGTGAGACGAAGTCAGGATGGGAGCTTCATGTGGCGGAGGTCAATGGCCTCTGGGCCCGTTGGCCATTACAGTTCATCTTCGACCCTGAGCTTTGCGCCGACGGCCGGGCACTGGTGATCATCTCGCCCGCCTTGTGCGCGACGGAGATGAGGAAGTCATGGATCTCTTGGAGGTCGAGGTCGCTCATCTTGGATAGAGTGGAAAGGTAGGGTTTTGAGTAGTAGGATTTGTGGTTCATGAAGTGATGCATGGCACAAACAGCAGAGGGCATATCGATAAGATCTCTGCACCCCCCACCTCCGCTTCTTAATTCAACATCGAGAAATCAATCACAACCATCCGCTGTCTCCCCGATGAGCTCTAGGGACCCCGCTGGTGAATCTCTATCATCGCGATGCAACAAAAATAACCTCCAACTCGTGAACATATCCACAAGCGCGGTGGCTATGCTCATCTCAAAAGCGCCAGTTCTCGAGCTGCAAATTGGCAGTTGCACATAGTTTCTTGGCAACGGTGCTAAGAAAGCCATGATGGCTTTGACAACACAGCTGAGGAAGTGCGGCTGAGGTCGGCGAGGGCATCTGGGCAAGTATGCTCGTGGGACTCGCCATATGAACACGATGTCTGCTCTCGAAATGATGTTATATCGTCGCGAACCTTCTTTGCTCCCATGCTAGAAATCCTGTCTTCTTTTATATCGTCATGTTCCAAGCCGGCTCAACGGCAGTACATACCGGCTTCTGGTTCGATCATGAGCATGGGAGATTTCGGGGACCTTGTTTGACACTACCGAACAAGCAAGCTGCAGTCCTTCTTGCCTTCCTGGCTGTCCTGGTCACTTTCACGGCGAATCGAAGCTGGAAAATCTGCCGATTCGTCCTCCTGCGGGTGGTCCACTCGTCTGACACGGAGCCATCTCACATCGCTGGCAGAAAGAGGCAGCGGCAGGTCGTGCTTCGAAATTCTGAGACGGCCGGCGGAGCTCTGGTCAGCCTACTTGAAGTATCTGCTACAAGAAGATCCGGATTGTCGCTGTGGCGAAAGGATGTCTGGAGATCGGTCTTCCTCGCCGTTTTCGCGCTTGGCCATTGGGCCGCGTTCATTGCAATGGGAATCTTGACGTCTCAGATCATCGTTGGGAGAACTGTCACGTCAAGCGTCACCGACACATGTGGCCAATGGGCAGGCAAGGGACTTTCCTCCGACCTGGAAGTTAATTCCGATTTGGACCGGACCATCTACGACACACATCGATCGCTGTTGTTGAATCAGACGCTGGATGCGGACAATTACGTCCGCAACTGCTATGAGAAAGGCGTGTCTCGCGGCATCTTGGATTGCGGCAAGTTAATGTCGCGCTCCCTGCCGTTCGTTGTTGAGCATAATGCCAGCTGCCCGTTCGACGAGGCCGTTTGTCTGATGGGCGACAACTCGGCCTTTGGGATGGACACCGGGCACATTGCTTTTAGCGACTTGGGTATCAATTACAAATTTGCAAAGGATCTCTCTGTGCGAAGACGGACCGTGTGCGCACCCATCGATGCAGAAGTCTTCCGCGAGCGAGTGATCACATCTGAAACCTTGCCGGCACTCCAAGGCAACGAGACACTCACCTTCTACTCGTTCGTCAGTTATCAAGGAGAAAATAGATCAGACCTATACCGCAACGATAATTTCAGTACGGATTATACGTTAAGGTCGTTTCACTTCATTCCCGATCTTGTCGACCTCGCGGAACCACTCGGGCCCTCCGCGCCCGATCACGATGTTAGCATCATCACGCTTCGAGGAGGTGGCGTCACATTTCAGAATGTGCAGGATGACCCCTGGTTCTCCGCTCACGAGCAAAAGCAGTACGACAACTCGACCGGAATAATCCCCACCGACTGGAAACGGTACAGGATGGATCGGTTCTTGAACGTCCTTGGATGCGATGAGAGGGTTCAGCTATGCAGCGCCGTCACCGGCTTATGTACGCCTTGGAGCGGTCTTTATTCCGAAGTTACCGAGGGCCTCGTTTCAGATTACTTGGCCGATCCAACTTTACAGGAAAAGAGTCCAGAGGACTTCAACAGCATTCTGTACGCGAGCATCATGGTCCGGTTAGTGGTGCTGTATACCTCAATCCCCGAAAGTATCCAAAGCCGCTCCGCCTCTTCAGCCCTGCAAGCCTCGCGATACCTTGTCGACGGGGACCAGTACCGCCTCGAAAGCGAGCAATGGAAGCTTGAGCTCGACTACTGGTTCTCCATGGCGCTTGCGCGCCTCCAGCTCGAGGTGTTCAACACGATTGAGAAACCGCCGAGCGTGGATGCGGAGTCTGCCCAGAACCTTTGGGCGGCGCAGCCGAGCTTGTTGAGGCTTTGCGGGCGTGTCAAGTTTCGTTCGGTAGATCATACCACACTGAGCACCATCGGCGTCGTCGTCGTGTTGGTGGTTTCCTGCTTCTTGACAGTTCTTAGTTTCTTCGATGTCGTTGTTGAGCGATGCTTTCGGAAGCGACACAGCACCTTGGTGAGCGACTGGGTCGATAGCGAGAACTTGACTCTTCTGGAGAAGAGTGAGAGACAGAGGAAAAAGTCTTCTCCTTATGAAAATGATAAGACGGGCATTGTTGTAAATACCATGGAGGCTTGAGGATATGTATTGAACAATAAATGAGAGAGTTTGATGCATTCTTCACGTAATGTTGGATAGCCATATCGCAACCTCTGTACGCGGCTTCTTTCCAAACTCAGTCTTACATCCATAACCGGATTTAATACGGAGAAAAACTCGCACTGAGATGCTGAGTTCCAACTCACATCCTTTGACCGTGATTGCGACCACGTTATGCAGGTGATACCAGAGAGACCATAGTCGAGATTGTAAAATGGCTTATTCGCCATGTACTAATAGTCATAGAAGCCTTTCCCAGACTTCTTCCCTAACCAACCTGCGTCGATCATTTTCTTCAAGAGAATAGATGGCCTGTACTTCGTATCGCCCGTCTCGTGATGTAGCACGTTCATGATCGCCAAACATGTGTCCAATCCAATAAAGTCCGCCAGCTGCAGTGGACCCATAGGAACATTGGTGCCGTTCTTCATGATATTGTCGATATCCGTCTTTTCTCCGATCCTCGTCTCTAGGCATATGATTGCCTCATTGATGTAGGGCATCAGAATCCGATTCGCCAAAAAGCCCGGGGAGTCGCCACTTTGTGAAGGGATTTTGTCCATTCGTTTGCATAGCCCGATGGCTGCATCTATGGTCGACTGCGAAGTGTGTAGTCCTGATATTATCTCAACCCCTTTTTGGACCGGCACTGGGTTCATGAAATGTGTGCCAATCACTCGAGACGGAGCTGCGAGGTCCTTGGGATCTTTGGTGGTAGCGGCAGCGATGGTGGTTATTGATATCGAGGAGGTGTTCGTCCCCAGGATGGCATGCTTGGGGCATATCTCGGCGAGCATTGAAAAGAGTTTGGTTTTGAGGCTTGATATTTCCTAGTGAATATTTAGCACCCAGCAGATACCGAGTATTAATGCCACAATACCGGTACAGCTTCAATCACAAAGTCAACATCCGAAAGGTCTTCGAGCTTTGTGGTGGATGTGATGCGTTCTCGGGCAGCCGTAGCATCCTCCCTGGATATACGCTGCTTCGAAATGTCCTTCTCCAGGAGTTTGTCTGACGACCGTCAGGTATGCACGAGAGACCGAAGCCGCAGTGGATGGTAGTACCGGCGAATTTCAACCCTTTGTCTAGTGATGCTTGAGAATTGTCTACCAGTTGCACGGGCAACCCAGCTTTCTGCGCTGCAACCAATGCTATTCCAAGGCCCTGAAGAGTGTCAATTCTGTCGCACACCCAGCCGCAACTGGTGGACCTACCATTTGACCGGCCCCCACCACTCCTATCCTCTTGATGTCGGCCGAAGCTCCTGTCCTCGGGCTCGAGCTGAAGCGGCGGCAATGCAAGCATTGGAACAGACGAGATACTGCTGTACGTGCCATTCGGAGTGTGATATATCTTCGCGAAGCAAAGGACGGGCAAAGCAGTGACTGCTCATGTATGAGGGCTGAGGATACTTGAAGTCGATGTCCGAGGCCTCGCGAGAAGCTTAGCATGTGCCTCGGCTAGCGCCGGGACAATGACGCGCTTGCGGAACGAACATCGGCCCGTTGCGCGTCGTCGCGTCTCCCCGTATTGAGTTCGCGTTTTTTGTCCATGGCAGTGGTTATCTAAATGAATTCGAATATCAACGATGGAGGAGCTAATTCAACCTGTAGTTGATCCAGAGGTGCGGGCGTTTGTCAACAGCCTTGTGTCTGCCGTAAGTTTCCCATTCATCCTCCACAATCGCACGATCTGATCCGCATACTCCAGGTTGGAGGAACGAGCATTGACTACGACGGGCGATACGTGCTCGGCGACGACGCCCTCGCCTGCCTCAAAGACTTGAAGAGATGGCTGAAGCTGTATGACGAAAAGCTGCATCGATTGGACGTTGCGCGGTGCTTGGCGGAGGCCAACCTCGTCCGGGGTGACCTACTCGAGATACTGGCATCATGGCCAGACGATGCGACGGAGGACAGACTGAAGAGCAAGATTGCGCTTGCCTGCTGTGAGCAACCATCCATAGAGGGAGATTGCATGAGCTGACAGGGGCTAGTGGAGTTACTCGGCCATCTGACCTGGCCTCTCGAGTTCGAGGATACGCACATGACAGTCAATCACCATCGCCATTTGCCATACTTGCAGCTTGCGCAGGTCAGTTACAAGAGAGAAAGTTTGCATCACGATGCAAGGGTCTTGCACACTGCCGTGCGAGTGGCGCTGCCGTCAATGGCTTTGCCCCGCAAGGACCGGACGCCCAGGGATGAAGGGATCATTAAGCTGCTTTTTCTCTTCATACGCAACGTCGCTGTTATTACACATCCTCCTTCCCTGCCTTCCGACGACGACGAAGCAGAGATATCGCGATCCGCAACCATCGAGGCCTTTCACGCGCAGGATATCCTTCATCTTCTATTAACTGTTTCCAGTACGATGGGGGATGACTTTACGACACAAGACGTCACGATCCTGGAGATACTGTTCCATTTGTTGAAAGGCATCAGCGCGGAGAAGTTGTTCCTGGAGCAAGCGCAACTGGAGAAGTCACAGAATGACAAACTGCGATCCCTGATCAGCAGGGAGAAGGCAATGATTGCAGGCTATGCAAAATACGCTCCCACGAGACACAACCGCTTTGGTACGATGGTATGGGTGAGACGAGACGATGAGAAGGTGTCTGTCATATCCGGGCAACAGGGCTTGGGGGACGCTCAAAGCAGTCTGGTGAAGATGGACACGTCGAAGAAATGGAATAAGCCTCGACGACAAGTCAAACCAGATGCCGAGTCACCGCAGGTAAACGGACTTCGAGGCCGCAAGCGAAATCACATACTAACAGTGGATAGACTGAATTCGACAAAGCTGTCCATCTCTCGGACCGAGCGCGCAAGCACCTTCGCACATTCGTCGAGCAATTCCTAGATTCCTCATTCAACCCCCTTTTCCAGCACCTACGCAAGGCCATCGAGCGCGAAGCAGATCGCGTGGTCGAAGTCCACTCGCGCCAATTCTGTTATGTCGCATCTTGGTTCCTAGAGGCTCATTGCGCTCGCAGGAAAGCCGCGGAATACAAAGCAGTTGCACGAGGAGTGCCTGTCGAACATGACGCGGAGGGGTTTGCTTTAGTTGCCAGTGTGCTGAATCAGGAGACATTCGTACTGATGAACCGCTTCATGCAGCGCAGCATTGATGATAAGGCGTGGCAGGATCTGAATGCTGCTATGAAATTCTTCACCCAGATCGTACGTTTCCATGCTCCCTTGGCGCTGGGGCAGGCTGACCGTGCTGCAGCTCCACACAGTCCAGGAAATGTCTGAGTCTACGAGTGAGGATGACCAAGAAATCGCCGAGAATATCCAAAACCGTATCTTCTATGAAGAAGCCACCCAAGACCGCGTGATCGCCTTGGTACGCAGCTACAAAGACCAAGGCTTCGGCTACCTCGACGCTTGCACTGAGCTTGCGCACGTCTTCCTGCGTATGCTCGAGCGCTACTCGAAACAAAATGTTGACCTCCAGGTGCGGTCGCGACGGCGCGCTCGACGAAAGCGGAAAGCCGCAGCTCGGGAGGAAGGCGGTGTCGGTGCCGATGAAGAACAGCCATCGGAGGCGGACGACGTGGCGGAAGCGCAGCGTGCGACTACAGAGCGCAAGTTTGACTTCAGCAGGTTCTGCGCAAAGTTCGTCAATCAGGCTTCGGTCAATACCTTCGTTGCACTCGCCCGCTATCACAATGACTTGGACCTGGAGCAGCTGAAGCGTGCCCATCGCTTCTTTTACCGGGCGGCGTTCAAGATGGAGCTGGCTGTACTTTTGTTCCGTGTCGATATCATCCACTTGTTCAACAAGATGATCAAAGGTCCTGGTGGATTAGACCCAGAATTGCCGATGTACAAGGAATGGGAGGAGCTCGTCCGTCAGGTTTTCCGACGGCTCACCCGAAAACTTCAGGAAACGCCTGAGCTCGTAGTTGAGATGCTGTTCAGCAAGGTCAACTCCACGATCTTCTTCCTTGAGCATGGTTACGAGAAAGAGCAGCCAAAGAAGACGCCGAGGGCCCCAGCAGAGTTGGTGGTCAAAGGACAGTTCAGCCAAGATGAGCAGATCGGCATTGTCGTGACAGCACTTCTTGACGAGGGCAACTCAGAAGCTTTAGACTGGCTTAAAAGAGTGCTGTCCAACGCGGCTGATGAGCGTGAGGCGTGGGAATGGGAGCACGCAGCGACGCAAAGCAGAGATGAGCGAGCTGCCTCGGACAATGATGAGCAGGTGGTCAAGGAAGACGCCAGAGCTCCCTCTATCGGTAAGCCATACCTGAGTAGTCAGTCTCATTCCCAGAAGGCTGTCAGCTGACAGGTGCATAGTCATCACACCGGACAATGATGAGCGCCGCTTGGCCCTTTTCAAGGACAAGAGGCTTCGTCTTATGCTCAGTGTCCTCTCGCTACAACGCCTGGGTGAAGAAGAAGATCCCTCTGCATCGTGGATCATACCTTCCTCCATCTCTTCTACATCAATCCGCCACTCTCTCATCCTCATCCAAGAAGCCATCACTTCGCCACCGGATCTACCCGAAGGCAAACCCGCGGAAACTTTCCTCATCAGCAAAGCGGTAGTAACACGAGCAAGCGCCCGGCGAGCCGCCTTTGACGATGAGAACGAGGACGGAGACTTATCTTCCAGCGAAGACGACTTTTTCCCAGCAGGGGGTCCAACGACACGGGATCCCGATCGAGCAGATGTGCCGGCACCCCGACGTCGTCGCCTCCGCCGCGCCAAAGAATCAGATTCAGAGGGAGAACTGGATGCGGAGGCAGAAGCAGCGCGACTGAAGCGTGCGGAAGCACGGAGACGAGCAGAGACGGAGAAGCGTCGGAAGATTAAGAGCGACCTATACGTAAGAGATTCGGATGACGAAGACGACGAGGAGCGCGATCGAGAGTTCTTCCAGATGGAAGAAGAGAGAAGATTGGGTACTGCAAGGAACATTGCGGTGGCTCTGGGGAAAAGAAAAGCATTGGATGAGGGCTCCAAGAGCAAAAAGAAGAAGCGGCGGAAAACGACTAGCGATTCTGAAGGTGTCGGCTCTGAAGATGATGAGAGCATGGGTGAGCACAGCAAAGGCTTCGGCTCACTCGCACAAGACGTCCACGCACATTCGCCTGTAGACTCTCGGTCTTCCTCACCCATCCTCGACGAGCCTATTCACATTGAGGACGACGATTCAACAGCATCCTCTGCCGGCGATGACGGCGATGAAGAAGTAGGGAATACTAAGACTGAGACTCCACCGTCGTCCCATAAAAGTCATCAGCTCGGCGACAGGAGACTGGTACAACGCAACGGAAAAACGGAGCGTGACAGCTCATTGAAGACTTCTTCACGAACGGATGCTATTATAGCCAACGAAGGCAGCGGTTCCGCTGGGGATGAAGAAGCCGTACCGGTACGGAGACAGGCGCGTCGAGGCGTGCGAGCCGGCTTCGTCATTGAGAGTGATTCTGAGTAGTGAGCTCAAAGCACGCTACTGTGAAGGATGCTCTTCGTCAAACACAAGTTAAGGTGTAGCACTTGCCCTGTAAACCATGTCTCTTGGCTAGAAAATTAGAATCTCATTCGCTCGAGCCATATGTCATACCACAATGAAATGCCATAATCTCCAACGCAATGCGCGGCGGATCAATGCATGGCATCTCTCGAGGCACGAGTCCATGGACCCGTTAAAGTGTAATAAGCCTAATAGTTGATGCTATTGCGGCCCGAAATTTGATAGCCCTACCGAGGACTATTAGCGGAGCCGTGGTCTCCTGGAGCTAACCTAATTAAGATTAGTGCAAACGGAAGGCTGGAACATGTTCGCTTAAATCTCTGAGAAGTTATTACTGTAAGCGCAACCCTGAAAAAAAAGTTCCGCCTCCTTCTCTCAACATTGCAAACATCTTTCTCTTCACCTGTCCCTTCACCCCTCCCTTGACACAGCGCTCCTGTGCATACTAGCACGCTCTGCTTTCTTCTTCTCACTCATCTTGAAAACTCAACAGCGGTGAAAATAGTTCATCTGGGCCCACACTCACATCTTGAACGCGTCAAAACATGTCGTACGGTGGCGGCTACGGAGGCTCTCGCGGAGGCGGCTACGGTGGTAGCAGTGGTGGTGGCAGCAACGGATATTCCAATGGGTACGATGGCTCAAGCCGTGCTTATGGCTCTCAGGGCTACTCCGCTTCTTATTCCAACGGGTATGAACCCTTAGGTCTAGTTTCGGTAGTTTGGCACTTGTTGTGTTGTTCCGCGCTCTTACCCTCTTATCATCTCCTTTTGCTGTCCTTCATCTACACAATAGAACTACGGCTGATGATCTCGCAGATACGGTGGGAGTAATGGCTACTCTAATGGCACAAATGGCTACAGCGGCAGCAACGGATACGGAGGTGGCTACGGCGGTGGCGGTGGTTACGGTGGCTCTGGAGGCGACAGAATGTCGAACCTCGGAGCTAACCTGCAAAAGCAGAACTTTGGTAATCTACATGCTTGCGCACGGGAGAATAAGGTGCTGACCACAAGGCAGATCTGAGCACACTTCCTAAGTTCGAAAAGTCCTTCTACAAAGAGGATCCCGCAGTGTCTGCCCGAACCCCCGCCGAAGTTGAGGCCTACCGCCGCGAGCACCAGATCGCTATTCAAGGAAAGAATGTCCCCAGACCCGTCACCACCTTCGACGAGGCCGGTTTCCCTGGATATGTCATGAGTGAGGTGAAAGCGCAGGGATTCGCCAGACCAACCCCGATCCAGGCCCAAGGCTGGCCCATGGCACTCTCCGGTCGCGACGTTGTGGGCATCGCGGAAACAGGATCCGGCAAGACCCTGACTTACTGCCTTCCCGCAATCGTTCACATCAATGCCCAGCCCTTACTCGCTCCTGGCGATGGTCCGATCGTACTAATCCTTGCGCCGACCCGTGAGTTGGCCGTGCAGATTCAGCAAGAGATCAGCAAGTTTGGCAAGTCTTCTCGGATCAGGAACACCTGCGTCTATGGGGGCGTGCCAAAAGGCGCTCAGATCAGAGACTTGGCTCGTGGCGTCGAAGTCTGCATTGCCACTCCTGGACGCTTGATCGATATGTTGGAGTCTGGAAAGACCAACCTTCGCCGAGTGACGTATTTGGTGCTCGATGAAGCTGACCGCATGCTTGACATGGGCTTCGAGCCCCAAATTAGGAAGATCATAGGACAAATTCGTCCAGATCGTCAGACTTGCATGTGGTCCGCTACATGGCCGAAAGAGGTTCGCCAGCTGGCGTCGGACTACCAAAATGACTTCATCCAGGTTAACATTGGTTCTATGGACCTTTCAGCCAATCATCGTATCACACAGACTGTTGAGGTAGTATCCGAGTTCGAGAAGCGCGACCGCATGTCGAAGCATCTTGAGAAGATTATGGATGACAAGAACAACAAGGTCCTAATCTTCACCGGCACGAAGCGTGTTGCCGACGACATCACCAGGTTCTTGCGTCAGGACGGTTGGCCAGCACTCTGTGAGCTTTCACTGATCTTAACTCTAAGATGGCGTGTCCTAACCTTCAATAGCAATTCACGGCGACAAGCAGCAAAACGAACGTGACTGGGTTCTTAACGAGTTCAAGACTGGAAAAAGTCCCATCATGGTCGCTACTGACGTAGCGTCTCGTGGTATTGGTATGATTGCAGCTGATCCCCTTCCTTTCCCTCTCCCTTCCCTTTCTCTCCTCACTGCGTGATCTGAAAGTGATGCTCTGCTTCTCTACACTCGTGCGCTATTCGCATCCAGGTCCTCGTCCATGGCATTCCGTGTCTCCTGATTCTCGCTCCGGATACCTTGGACACTTGGTGAAGCGAGGTTTACTTCGCTTCTTTTCCCGTTTCTCTACAGGCCAGACTCGTAGAGGACGGACGGTGTGTCGTAGCTTGGCTCAAGTTGCATCTCCAAGGTTTCCTGGACTCGTAGAATCTGGCCTCCTCTGCCGGGACATGGCTGCCGTGACCTTCGGAGCGCACGCCGAGTATTGATTGCAACATACTGCAGCTTCACGCGACCTTGTACATGGGATCGCTTTGCTTTTCGTCGCGCACTCGTAGTATGCTAACCTATCTGTAAGATGTTCGTAACATCACTCATGTGTTGAACTATGACTATCCGAACAACTCCGAAGACTACGTGCATCGCATTGGCAGAACTGGCCGTGCCGGTGCTCATGGTACCGCCATCACCTTTTTCACGACCGAAAGTGAGTTGTGCTTCCAATACACATCCTCAGACACGCTAACCAGGTTTGCAGACTCTAAGCAGGCTCGCGATCTTGTTGCAGTACTTACGGAGTCTAAGCAGCAGATCGATCCTCGTCTTCATGAGATGGCGCGCTATGGCGGCGGCGGTGGTGGCAGCAGGTACGGTGCTCGTGGAGGAGGCCGAGGTGGCCGTGGCGGCGGTGGTGGAGGTACGTTTGTCGGCTTCCTGCACCGATGGTCCTTCGCTGACGATGTCAAATAGGTTTCTCGGGATCCAACAGTGCGCCCATGGGCAATCGCCGTTGGTGAAGGACCTACAATCCACCCTCTCTGGTCCAACTCGTAGGCAGTCATGGAGACACCGAGCAGCATCGGTAATGGTGGGTTTAATTACAGATGAGCCCCATAGATTTGGCTTTCCTTGCACCCAAACTTCTTCTGACACGAAGTTCCTCTTTCCTTCGGATTGCGACCATACCAGGCTTTCCTTCACAGATCTTTGTTTGAGGTTGCCGAAGGCTATGCTACAGACTCATCGGCCGGCAGATGGCAAGCATCAGTGCCAAGGCACATCAACCAGCTGGCTGCCTGAATTGCTCTTTCCTTCTTTTGTTGCTTAATAGACTTGACAGGCTGTTCCTTTTCATCAAACTCTTTTCGAGACAAAAGCGGGAGACCATCAGTAGCTTTATATAGAATCGACAGTGCCTTATCGCATAAGGTCACCAAGCGCTTCTCCTGCCTGACGCCGCGCGCCATCTCTCCACTTAGTGCGATGCCCGAGTCTTCAATTCCACCGTAACGCAGGTAGACACCATCACATCATCCAAGGCTACAGACAGTTCAGACAACTGACCTTGGTGACGTTAAGGCGAGCAACGGCACCATCGAACGGTTGTCCGAGGCCGCGTCTGTGAGGACTACAATTTAATGCATGAGTGTGGATGTGTTCCCTCGCCTTTTCCCGCTGTTCAGAGCCTGCCGAGTAGCGAGAGGAATAGAAAGTTCGGAGTCATGTCCACTATGTATGTCATTACCACGAGGTTTGGTAGGACGGCATTGCATCCTGAGGCCACCGACTTTGGGCACCACACCGTCAAGTTATTTTGCTAGAAGTATGCAAATCATATTCAAACAAGCCAAACGCTACGCGCCGGTTCTCATGTTATCAGGTACACCGCATTCTATCCATTATCAACGCCAAATGATGGTTTTACATGTCGCGATCAGCAGTTCGACTCGACCTTCCTGTTTGGGCGACGTTGACACAAGTGCCAGCATTGGATGTGGGGAGATCCGATATCGCCCGGCGTTGGCGAAAGTGATATAATCCAGAATTAGCAGCTATCAATAGGAGCAGCAGAAGTCTTTGTGAGATAAGAAGCAGCACCCCCATCCCACATGCACAGAATACCAACCTAGAATTACTGGTGCTGCCCGCAACAGCGATATTGGCACCTTAAGGCGGCTCTCAATTAGATACATCTCAATCCATAAATTCATACATATGCATCTCCGTCTGCAGTTGCAGTTGCTGCCAAGCACAGATATCTTTTTTTAATTTGTCCCCGCATATCTATTCTAACAATTATCATCTCCAGAAGCAACTCAAGGCAGAGATGCACGGTCGAGATCTCAAGACAAAAAGCATTGGCGGCCAATCAGCCGACGATGCAGCTCTTCCATGCGCGGAAGGTGTTGGTGCAGTCTGCTCAGCTACATACACGCACGCATACGTTGCGCAGCAGGTCGCAGAAGAACCCTGCCGACTCGGCCGCGTGGAACGGAAATGAGAGGGATCCCCTGTTTCCACGGAGTAGTTCGGAGTACACCGAGAGGCATGCAAGAGCGGTGAGATTTCTGCACATCGTAGAATTGTTTTCTCCTCAGAGAGGAACGCTTGTTTGGTTTCGCTTTTCTCGCTTGGTCTGCATTGCATTGCATGTCGTCCTGCTGCTGCTCAGGCTTGGCGGGTGTCTGCCTGGCCTCTTGACACGTATGGAGTGTCAGAGAGTCAGGGATACCGATGTTCATTCCGGCTATGAGTCGGGCATTTTCATTTGGGGGAGTTTTCTTTCAATGCGATGGTGTCGTTATATCCATCATCTTCTTATTCGTCAATTGGTCTCCTATTTTGCTCCGTAACATAAAAACATCCTGCAGACGTCTCTGCACGGACGTGATTGGCGCAACGCCAGCATGCGGGATGGGACGGGTCACGAGACAACTGACCGCATCGATGTTTATTGGGCTGGATTCTATTTCTGGGCGCTGTTTGGATGACGACTGTGGGGTTCCGCATATTTTCATGAAGCAATCGATATTGAAATCGCTGCAGCCCCGTGATGGAAGGGGCCCTGGATCATTGGTCGAATCCACCCCCAAGACTCACATGGCGAGAAGGGGGGGAACGAGATTGGGATTGTCAAATTTCCCGCTTCATGCATGCAATGCAAGAGAAGGGAGACAGAAGCCACAGTACAGTACTTCGGCCACAGACAAGCTTTTTGGAGGGAAACGAGTCTGCGCAGGGCCCCAGGGAACGAGGGCGCCTGAGAAGCGAGAAAGTCGAGGGGAACCGGCGCAGAGGGAAAATCCCCTTGGCCGGGGCGCGCTATACGCGGGAGCTAGCGGATGGTTTGTCGCGAGTGCCTCAGGGCTGGACCCGCTAGCATCTGCGGATGGCGAAATCTGCCTACGGCTCGGGGTACCGGTGACTGCGCGCTAGCATTCGGTGTTCACTGTTCAGAGAGATGTTCGCGTGGGACGACGATACGTCAATTCGAACTGGTCCCTTCGTCCAGATATCACAGCTTCTACACGGCAGCAATGAGCGTGCTGTACTGTGACGATCGAGGGGTCTTGTCCAATCGTCAATGGGTTTACCAGGCCCGGTCGCCCTTTTCTTCCTTCTCCTCCCACTCGAATCCCACTGAATCCCACTCGCCTGCCACTCAGCTCAGTCAACAATAGTCGACCACCTATCCGTGAGAGGCAGAAGCTGAAAGACTGTCTGCCCGTGGGTCCTTCCTGATGCGAACTCGGACCGAACTCGTGCATGCAGAGTGCAGGACGAGGGGGGATAGCAAGGGAAAAGTCTTGCGGGCCGAGACTCTCTCTCTCTCATGGCTTGTTGTTCTGTGCCCTTACCGGAGCATGTCCATCCACAACAATGTCGAGGGAAACCCACGGCTTGATGCTCTCAATACTGTCCGTATGCGGGCCATGCGGGCAGTTGCGGAGTGTCAGGGCGTGAGGTCATAGAACGTCCGCTTTGGGCAACAGTTGAGGAGTGGCTGTCGAGACTGTGCTCGGAGATGGTCGACTGGTTCTGACTGCTTTCTGTTTCTGGCGAGAGGTAGTAGTCACAGCGCCTGAAGCGGTTGAAATGATTACATAGATAATATGAGTTCATAAGCAATGAATCTGTGCGGAAGAATAATTGAAGCTCTGGATGGTAATGGCTGGTGAAGGCACGGTACACTGAGGTGGGTATCTAGTTGCCCTGATTGTGCCGGAGAGATACGAGCGGTGCCGGTAACTCGACGTTGATTAGTGGCAACCGGGCCGAGGGACACCTGGGCAAGAAAGGCCGTGGAAAATTTGTTGTTGCTGTCACTTGTTGCTGCTGCTTCCGCCACCCCCGAATCCGATCTCACTCTGGGCAGGCTCTCGCTTTCACTTCAAACATCTTCACCTCCTTCTTCCGCTTCCGCCATCTCCAATCGGAACCTTGGAAGTGCAGATTATCAAAAGCGTTGAGCATCACAGCAACCGGAAGATCTCTGCTTGTTTGTTGACTGGCAATCTACCGCGCTAGCCTCCGCGTCCAGGCCCGAATCTGACCCTCTGAGAACCTTGGAAGCCTCCACTGGCTTGTCGGCGCTTGCTCCTCTCAGTTTAGTGGCCGTCTACATACAAAAGTCACTCGGTGGAACTCGAGCTGCTCAAGTGCTACTGCTGCTAGTCTGCTGCTACTCCGGACAAGCTCTGACGCGCTGCTGCTACGCTGCAACGAGGTAAGTCCACACTGCGTTACCGCTAGACCCGCACGGGCATGGCGGCCTTGAGATCATGCTCCCCAGAGTCATCCCGAGCACCGAGTGCATATGCAGAACAGAAGATGGAGAAGAAGGCAGCCGGTGCAAGCAGAGCAGAAAACACCATGACGGCGACAGAGATGCAGCAGAGCAGCAGCAGATGGATGAAGATGAGGTGGCGATGGCAACATCTACCCAGCATCGTCAACATCTCTACTGCAACTCCACCAGCATCAGCATCGTCATGGCGGTTGCTGATACTGTTCTTGCTGCTCCTCCTTCTGCTGCTGCTTACTGCTACTCCACATCTTCTGTTGTTGCCGTTGCATCTACACACCCCCCTTCCCTGATTTCATCATCCAAGAAAAACGCAACTTTGCAGCATCAGCATCGGCACCTGCTGCTGCTGCGCTGCAATGCCGTTTAGCCGCTTCCGCCTCGCCCTTTTGGCGTCGAGGCCTGGCCCCTATTCTTCACAGAGACCAAAAACAAGCTCATCTGTTATTGATTGCTCTGCCAACCATAGCTGACTTCTTCTTTGCAGAGTGTTTTTCAAGGGCCGACATTCTTGTCGTATCGCATTCCGCGCTTATCCTGCACGAGCGACGTCCGGCCTGAGCTTGATTCGACAGTTCTGCATTGGCACCTTCTCACCTCTCTCGTCACCCTCTTCACCTTGACCTCTTCACCTGCTTTTCCTTCCCTTGTCGCCTCCTTCTTTCGACTCGTCGCCAGCCTCGGTCCTTGCACCGCTTGTTCGGCAGGGGGACTCTTGGCGCACACACCTTGCCCCTTTCGGCTCTAGCTCCGAGCTGGGTCCGCCGTCGCCAATCTCTCGCGCACGAGAAACTTGTACCGAGCAACTCTTCGTTTCCAAACCGGAGACCCTCCCCGCGTCCCGCGTGTCGAAGACAAGACTCGAGTGCTGGGGTTCCTACAGATCTCCCGTGCACACAGCTTAAGCCCGTATCAGTATCGCTTCCTTTCGTCCCGAGCAGGCGAAAAGGCAGGCAGCCAAGCAGTGGTGGGAAAGAAACGGTGCGGTTGCGCGGTGCCGGTGCAGTAGCCAGCTCCCGCCGCGAAACGTGCTACACGTGCAACTCGTGCTACAACATCACCTTCCGGGTCTCCGTGCGTGTGCGCGCGCTTGGGAAATTCTCCGCACCCTGTAGCAAGGGTCCAGGCAGACGGGAACAGCGAGGCAAGCGTGCGTGCAGCTGAGGGAACTACAATTGGAAACATCTCTGCTCTCGCCGGCCCTCTTCCCGCTATCTTTCAGCTCTCGCTCTCAGCTATCGTGCAGCCGGGGAGCTGAAGTCTTCGGCACCTGTCTGTTTCTCTCTCTTCCACTCTCGCCACAACACCGCAAAGTAGCAGCGACAGAGAACACGCGACAGACGCGACAACGTCGGAACACTCCGTGAAGTTTTTAGATCGGTCCAGAACAGGACAGTAGGTGCACTGTTCACGATCGCGCCATTCGTCCGCGGAACGTGCGTCAGATCTGGGACCAGGTGGCATCACACTTCTTTTGCTACTGCTGCGCGTACACAGTGCTCCCGCTGCGGCTCTTACGGAAGCTATTCGACGGTGCAGTCCGAGTCCGAGTACTCCATACATATACGACAAAACAGTACAGTACATACATTCTCTACGTTCAAGGACCGCATCACGGTCCTTCAGTCGGGCCCAGCCACAGCCGCAGCAGAAGACTGCGGCGGGACCGAACCTCGTGTGGGAACACTAGCAACGAGTTTCTGCTCTCTCTGGCCGGATTTGGAGAAACGGGTCCTATTAGTTTGTCGGGGACCTGGCCTGGTGGACTCCGATCCGCTTTCCGACAGGGTCACAACGACTCCGTACTCATCTGGACCTATCGTGCTGTCCTCTCGCCCAGTCCTGATTGAAGGTTGAGAACCGGCGGTCAGCTCGGTGGTCACTCCTCGCTCTCGCAGCGGACACGGCGCGGGTGCCAGCCCCTCGTTCGTTTCAAGGCCAATTGGTCTGGCAGTATTGCACAGTAGAGCTCCATCCAATCCCCGTTGCTGTCTGCACTCTCTTGTTTCTTCCCCATACACGAACCAGACCAAGGTACGGTCCGACTACGGGCGACATACTCGTTCCCCACTCGTCTGGAAGAGATCGGAAAAAGGAAGCAGAAAGCTTCGCCTCCGGCGGTAACGTTGCTGGAGCGGGAACTAGTACCGGTCAGGGCTAGCACAAGGGAGAGGAAAGGAACACTCTTCCCCTCACAACAACACCAAAGGTACAGCTCTCTCTCCGCCTCCACCATCTCCATCGCGGCTCGGAAAAAGCACGAAAAAGCCGATCTCGCAAGGACACAGGGACAGGACAGTAGAAACCGTTTCGGCCTTCTCCTCGGAAACACACGGGCCCGGGGTCTCCATTACCTCACGGGTTCGCGGGTGATTTGGCACGGTACCAGCAGTACCAGGGCGAAGCGTCAACATCAACAAGGGTTGCTCTACCCAGAGGGCTTGGCTCCTCCCACCCGCACGGGAAAGACGCCGACATCTGCAGACGGTGCCACACCCCATCCACACGTTAAAATTCAACAACCACGACCGCAACCGCTCCGTGTACACAGTACAAGCGCGGTTGCTGCCAGATCTTCGGCTTGCTTGCAAGGCACGCGCCACCTTTCCGCACCCTCCTCTTGTCGCTTTCCTCTTTCCGTCCAGCCGTCCTGTTGTCATCGTCGTGCGGTTCTTCGACGACATCCAAGGGCAACACATACCGACGGTACGGAGTACTGCGAATCCCCCTCTCTCCAGAGGTCTGTCCTCTCTGGCAGCGCTTCCTTTTTAGACCGGAAAATCCCCTCCTCCCACCATCCAAATCCTTAGCTTCGCACTTGCACCACTCTGGTTTACCGTCCAACGCTACTCCGTCCATCGACGCAGGGCTCCTCAAGGTACCAACATCGCGCAAATACTCGACCGTGCGCAGTGCTTGCCGCCGCCGGTCTGTTGCCCTAACCTAAGACACCTTCGGGCAGTGGGCAGTGGGCACCCAGGAGCTGGTTCCAGCACGAGCTGCTGCACATCACCCGTGTTTGGCGTGCGCGCTATCGTGTCTGTCAAACAAATAATCGGACGAGCTCATCGTCATCTTCCTGCTCCGGGGTCCTTTCAGGCACGCAAGGTCCTTGCGAATCGGCCGTCAGCCTGCTTTGCCTTGCCAATCTCCTCGAGGATCTCGACCCGGGGTCTTCCAATTTCAAACCCCCCTTCCCGGCGAATCACCTTTTCTTTCGGAGCCTTTAGTCCCGACCGGATTATGTCCGCTGCCCGCTCGAAGAAGTCCGGTTCCACCCCGTCCGGTTCCACCTCCACCACCAAACCTCCTACCTCCACCGTCGCCCCCAGCAAGTCGACCGCCGCCGCCGCCGCCGCCGCCGCTGCTGCTGCCGGGGCGAACACGACGAGCACGCTGCCTCCGCAACCGGCCACTCCAGTCTCGCCGCCGGACGCAAAGTTCGCTTCGTACGTCAACGGCCACGCGCAGCCTATGGACGGTAGGCAGACCGAGTTCCAGCAACAGCCAGGTTTGAGCCCGCCTTATCCGTCCTTCAACGAAGCAGATTCTCAAGATTCTGCAGCAGAGCAAGCTTCGGCCGCGCAGTTCCCCCAGCAGGCGCAGCAGGACGCTCGTCACGGAAACTTCTCTCCCTCGGCCACGCCCACGTCCGAGTACGCGGTCAATCCGTCCTCGGCGCGCTCCGCCACCTTTCCCGAGTACGTCCAGCGTCCGTACGGCGAAGGCCAGCAGCGCTTCCATCCTCCGAGCGGCCAGGGCGCGAACGCCGGAGGTATGGCTCAACCAACAAGTCCGTCCATGCCTATGCCAGATGGGCAAGCCAATAACCACAATGACCACAACATCAAGTCTGACCAGGAGGTGCCTATAGATCCTTCCATAGCCCAGTCGAGTCCCTCCTATCCACCTCAGGGCCAGTTCTCTCCCTACGCGGCCCAGCACGACATGGCTCACTTTCCTCCCCACGCCGCCGTCCCGGGCGTCTACCAGCGTCCGGACTGGGCCGGGCCGGGAAACTACCCTCCGCACCATCCGCAGCACATGTACGGCCATCCCGCGACCACGGGCCCGAATGCGCCGGGGATGGTATCGCCGGTGGCGCGACCACCAGCAGTGAGTTGCCCCGAGGGAACATTCTACCGTGCTTCGAGTCTGACAGTGCGCCAGGGTGGCCATCCGCTTTCCACCGTCTATTCCTTCGTCCCCATTCCCGGTGCCCAGCAGCACAAGCGACCTCGGCGACGGTACGAGGAGATTGAGCGGATGTACAAGTGCGGTTGGAACGGTTGCGAAAAGGCGTACGGCACCTTGAATCATCTGAACGCGCACGTAACCATGCAGTCTCATGGGACGAAGCGAACACCCGAAGGTGAGTTTGCGGCATGCCGGGAGTTTTCTTATAGTCACTTTCCGTCGTTGGTGCAGTTATCTAGCGACTTTTACCCGCTCGGGACATTTTGGTCAGCCTATGTCGCGAATTCGTTAGTGGAGAGGCCTAGTTTGATCGGGTGCGATGGTTTCTGGTGTTCTTCGGCTGTGGTGATAGCGTACCACTCGCCCGGATCTGAATCTGGGGAACGGGAGCTAGTATACCATCGACTGCATTTAGGCCCGAAACCTAACCCGGGATCAGAGAAGGTTTATTTTCGTGCTAACAGGGGCTAACCTTGGTGTCGACAGAATTCAAAGAGATCCGCAAAGAGTGGAAGGCCAAGAAGAAAGAGGAAGAGGCTCAGCGCAAGGCCGAAGAGGAGCGCCAGCGTCAGAGCGACGGCCGGGTCGGTCCTGACGGCGGACCAGAGTCGCAGGGCGTTTACGGACAGCTGCGCACCCACATGGGTCCTCCGCCGCCGATGGGCGCCGCGCCGACGCAGTTGCCGCCCATAGGTTACACCGCCGCTCCCGCAGGCCAGCCGCCGGCCCAGTACGGCCCTCAGAACGCCGGCATCGAAGGCATGGCGCAGTATGCGAACAACCAGATGTACAACAACGGCAACAACAACGGCAACTTTCCTCAGTCGCCGTACGGTCCGAACAATGCGATGTACCCACAGAGTATTTCATCTTCTGTCTCGATCTTGGGAAAGTGCGTTGCTGACTTGTGCTGGGCAGACCCTGACCAGAGCCCTCCCAACTTTCAGCAATAGTCCTCCAGCGTTTCGTCAACCAGTGCGATCTCGACATCGGTATACGGTCGCTGAGAGCTTTCGTTGGAGCCTTTTGATACGTAGCGCTGAACGCGTTCAACTCAATGGAAAGGAGATGGTGACGGGGGTTCTCAAGTCAGTCTGAACCATGGATTGCATTTTCCCTTCTTCACTTCGTGCGCGTACAGCATTGCATGGGTCAGGACGGCGACGATGGACGGCGGCGGCGGCAGTAAGGTTGCGGCTACGGCCCAGCCGTTGCTTTGTTTGCGTGACTTTTTTTTCTTTTGCTTTCCTACATGGGCTTCGAATCCTCCCTCCATCTGCGGTCGAGACTGAATCACAACATGGCAAAAGCGGGAGGTTAGAGAGAAGATACTGAAGAGCGACGTTTCACGAACCTACACAACAACGACCACAATTCGATAATTCATGCACGGTCGACATTCAATGGCACACACATACGGCAAACCATCAGTCACAACTTACGGCTTCTCTGGCCTGCTTGGGAGAGGTTCACGCCCCCAGAGGAAGGATTCTCTTCGAAGCAGATAACCTCATTGGGTTGTCGTGTGTTGGGACTGATTGAGGCGAGAGGGTAATGGATAGGCACACGCACACAAACCTCTCTTTTTTTTCTTTTCATCTGTCGTCATGAGGAACAAGCACAGAAGAGCGATACGGAAGGCTTGATTGATTTTGTTGTTCTACTAGCATTGCGGTCTCTAAACTCGAACCTCTGGTGAACTCAAAAAGCTGCGAATAGGTAGCTAGATTGAAACAGTTTACCTCAGAACTCTCTCCAGCTTTTTGTGTCCGCTTTACGCGCTACTGGAGTCGATTCTCGTGTGGAATGCTTGCGGCTTGCAGTTTGCGACTGCAATTGCAGGCTCAACTGGCCCTTTCGCTGGCTTCGCCTGTCCGGTCGGCTATCTTCTGCTATGCGCGAGGGTCTCGACGGAGTATCAGTGGAGGCTTTGCGGCAGTCCTTGCACGTTCCGGCACTGATGCGACTCGTCTATGTTAGAACGATGCTAGGGTCGAAGGAACTGGTAATTGCATTGGCGAATGGTTTGAAGGAGTTGACAGGCCTGGTTGATACTGGCTCTGTGATTTTTTTTCAATGATATAGTCGGGGTTGGCTTGGATCCCTTGGATTCCAAGTCATTGTGGGCATATTGTGTGGTTTCACGACGTCTTCAGTTGAGGCATCAATTGTATGCCTCAGGCTTCAGATTCGCAACTTCCCGCCATCCATTGCGGGCCCATAATGATATTCGAATACCTAGGCAACCTTCAACCGCAATCCAGCCCCTCGATGCCCAAGACAAAGCTGTGTGGTAATGGGCAAGCATCATGATCGTGACGCACATGAGTCGCCATCCTCTGTCCCATGTACACAATACTTCGACCAAGCCCTTTCACATGTCGAGGTCCGCTTTCGAACGTGGCTGAGACGCGTCGTCCGACTGAAAACAATTTCGATATATTGCACGCCACGAGCTCAGCAGCCTTTTCTCACTTCCAAGGTTCCCCATCATGCGCATATGTGCCGAGGTGCTCGTTCCGTACCGGACCGGGGCAGCCGTACCAGAATCCCAACGCTGTCTGGCGGCGCTTTGGCGCTGGGAGACGCCGATTGGCTGCGCGTTGGGGGGAATTCGAGGGCACGCGACACATTTCCCTGAATTGACAAACCCGTGGACTAGCGGGTTGAGTGCCCAGGTTGCAGTCTCTCAGGTTGTCACGGATCGCCGCGGAGACGGATCGGAAAGCCTCGGTCTGGACGTCTGCAGCGGCAGGTTCTTGCGAATTATAATATCGCAAGACACATGGGCAGGTACAGTACGGAGTACATCTGCTTTTCCAAGCATTCAATTTTTGCATTCGTTCTCCAAGTCTGCACCATCAGTCGGCCGGGATACCAGGCATCCGGACGGAACGTCGTCAAAGGCAGGGGCGTTTTTTTCAGCTGCGATGGATATCCAAACGGAGATTTTTCCACGCATTCGGATGCGTTCCCAGTCACCCGGGAAGGGATGTGTGGACAGCAGGACTGCCCCATCCCCGGCGGAGGACGAGGCGAGACCGCGGCGAGGCCTGCGGAGCTTTCCAGGCGGAGCAGCGGCATGAACGAATCGGATCGACGGCATGGGGCATTCAGTCGTCTATTGTTCAAAGAGCGGTTGAGAAACGCGTTGATGCTGGGGCCTTGTTGGGGGCTCGGGGATCGTGGTCGTTACCCGGATGGAGGGCAAGATCTGGTTCTTCAGGATGCAGGTATGCAGAAGGGATTGTTCTCTCGTAATAGGTACCTGTACATAGTCTACATGCCCGGGTAACAGAGAACTGAGATTTGGGATTCGAGTCGAGTGTATTCTTGTTGTATGCTGCGGTGATGGGTGGGGGCGACAAGTGATGGTGATGATAGTAATGGCGACGGTAATGATGCGCTGCTTCTTTGGAGATGCGGAACATTGGGCCGTTAAGCCATCTTCTTTGTTTGGCATAGCGGGAGTGGAAGAGCAACGGGAGTCGATCCTGAAGGGTAAAGAGTTCACGGAAGTGCTCTATATAATTGTTGCGCTAGATGTAAACTGACCGCTGACTGCTTTCGCCGTTCTCATAAAGTTCGTACTCTACAACTAACCGCCAGGCGGAATAGCATCACCGAAAAGCTATTATTTAACAAATACAGTTAGACTCACAAGACCCTTATTGAAGGCTCTTAACTGTTTATACCCCATTTGTAGCGTTTGTTATGCTTTGAGCGTTTTCTCCTCCTGATTAGGAACCGCACGGGGTTCTTGGTGCTCGATACTGGGATGTGAAACGTCAGAACCACAGCTTCAGACTTCAGTCGAGCCGTGCACCTCCGCCGAAGGAAACCTTGCAAGTGTACTCCGTACGGAGGATGGCTAGCTTGGGCCTGAGCTGCCTTTCATAGACTGGGATCGGTTTGCGAGTATAAGTATGTGGGTGATGACTGCTACAAGCGGAATCGTCGCTGGTAAAATCTTTTGTCTGCTTCATTATTTTCCGACCATTGCTTTGAACAGTTCGTTCTACATGATCAATCGAATATCATGCTTTCCTTGAGATCCGCGGCTGTGTCTCTGTTCGTCGTCCTGTCCGCGTTGTGGCCGGGCGTCGAATCAACCTGCGCCTGGTCTCAGAATGGTGACAACATGAAGGTTTACTTCATCCTGGCGGAGCGAAACGGGTGGATATGCAGCGAGTTCGACACGATTCTCTCAACGATCGAGAAGCAGTGCAACATGGTCGGAAAGCCATTCAGCATCGGACGAAACGACCCTGACCCACAGGCACCTAACGGTAGAACCTGCTTCGCTGTCATTGACATCGCACCGGTTCCGGAAGACGGAGCAATCGGCTGCGTCGAGAGTCTTCTCTTCGAGGACAAATGTCCGAATCTGGTTGTCCCGTATACCAGAGGGAAGATTGAGAGTGACGGTTGCGTGAGTCGATCCTTGCAATACGATATCTGATTCGAAGAGTGGACGCTAATCAAGTTGCCTGCGGCATAGGTAAAGGTACCGTATCTCGGGAACTATGACTGAGGACGCTATCATGAGAACGACTTCCGCAGCGCTTCATTGCGGTGTCGTGCCGATTCGGGTTGCGCGAAAATATAGACCTCCCACGGCAGCCGCTCCATGTCATCTCGGTAACCGACAGTACGGCACCTGTCGTGAAGCTTCCTCTGTGGCCACCTGCACCATAGCAGGGTGTTATTCGCCGGGTTGGGGCCACGATGATGGCCGGGGTAGTTGACATGGAAGGAAGAGCGTGAGGAGCCGAGTTTCTACTGATTGGCGTCAGTTGCTTTGCGGCTTCTCTCGAGTACGCATGTATAGATCAGAAATACCGGACTCTTTGCATCGAAAATAACTAACTCTCGAAATGTGGCGACAAAGTATAATGCGCACAAGCGCAATTCGGGAAATGTCAGAGACTGACCACTCTCACAATTCGTTCGGAAAGCGCATCTCATAGGTTATTTCGCCATGACAGCGTTATATTTTGATGCTGCCGCAGACCTTGCTGCGATTGAATGCTGCGTTGTGCTCCGATGGACAGCCATCACCTGAAGCATCGAGATGACGCATGTGAATCTCATATGACGAAAACTGTGCGGCTTACATAGGCGGTAAGTGTTGTGACATTGCCTTGATTTCATGCAAGATTGCTTGCCAATGCCATACGAGGAAATAGACAAATACGCAGTCCGATTACAATGAAAGCGAGACACGACCCACCATGATTATATGTCTCTCACCTGTTTCATTATCATCATACTATACATGAAACTAGATGCAGAGTCATTCGTAGCGTAGAAATAATGCTTCTAGTGAGACGCTGAAAGGACGGTGATGCTGCACACTGCTTGGGGATGACTCTCAGGTACAACGAAAGAGTGAGCCAAACCTCGTATGCGGTCTACAATTGGTCAGTGAGGCTGCCGACTATGCTTAGCATGGTCCACAATCCGTTGCGATGACTGGAAGCATATTCCACGAGGACTGGAAAACTTGAAGAATTGAGAATGTTGGGTAGAACAGTCGAACTTGATATGTAGAACAGCGAACTTTCAACGTGCACGGACCGCGCGGCGTGAGCGCGTCTTATTAAAATTTCTGAGTTCTGACTGCCGGCAATTCTAGCGTAAATGTAAGACTTCCCATCAATGCTCGACTGTCGCCTCTGCTTGTGGCATTGCGTCCGAGCGGTGCTGAAAGATATACCATCACGGCACGCTCCAGAGCTGACCCACAAGACTCTGCGCGTGCCGTCCTTTCCCTACAAACGTTACTCGTCTGGAGTTGCCCGAGTTGGCTCCATCTCGTTCCAGACTGATGCCGCAGCAACCGGCAAGGATGCTTGGAAGAACTCGAAGCAGAACAAGACTCGGAAGGAGAAGGAGAAGCGGGAGACGAGAAGACTAACAAGCAAGCCGCCGCTTGGGGTCGCTGGACGCCAGGTACGGTTGGAGTTCCAGTATCTGAAGGATCCGCTGGAGCTCGGGAACCGCGTACGCACGGTCTTGAGGGAAGGGGATACAGAAAAGGCATATGAGATGGTCAGGCAGGCCAGCAAGGGGATGGACTGTACGGTTGCATGGAATCACGTGTTGGACTATGAGATGAGCAGGAGCAGAGTCAGCTATGCGCTCAAGGCTTACAACGAGGTATGCGAAGCTAGGCTTCACCGTGTCAATGAAAGACCTCAGTCTCACCAATCCCACAGATGAAAAAGCGCGCCCAGCTTCCCGACTCCCATACCTTCGTTCTCCTCTTTCGCGGTCTTGCCGATCATGCTCATTTTGGAGCGAGCTTGGGGAAGGCACTCTCCCTCTACCACTCAATGGACGCGCCAAACTCGCCAGTCAAGCCCTCCATCATGCACACCAACGCCGTGCTCAAAGTATGCGCTCGCGCAAATGACATGGACGCTCTCTGGGGTGTGGCCTCAAAGATCCCGCAATCCGGTCCCGGTGCTGCAGATGCTACCACTTTTACTACGATCCTGAACGCAATCCGGCACAGTGTGGTCGTCAACGTCGCCCGCGACCTCACACCTGATCAACTAGCAAGCCGGAGGGCTCAAGCGATACTGGACGGCCGCCGGATCTGGGAGGATATAGTGACCAGATGGCGCCAAGGTAATATCCTTGTCGACGAGGGACTCGTGTGTGCAATGGGCCGGCTGCTCCTGATCGGTCTACGGCCGGGCGACTGGGACGACGTCCTCTCCATGCTCGCACAGGCGATGAACATCCCGCGCTTAATACCGCGACTGGGCACCAAGTCCCGCTCTGGCGAACACATCCCGTCTCCCCGGCTCGCCAATACCTCAGATGAATTGACCGAGGAAGGAGAACAATTCACCGCCGTACAACAGTCTGGCGCCGGCAACGACAGATTCCGTCCAGGTGGTGAATTCGATCCACTGGACGCAGGAAAGGCGGCCTTCGAAGCACGGGGCAAAAGCAAACCTGCCCTGGCCTACGCACGTCCCGGCAACAATACTCTTTCCCTCGTGTTGGAAGCCTGTCTGAAGATGGTTTCCAAGAGCGCGGCTACTGACTATTGGACGCTACTCACCGATGCAACCAGCCACGGCATCCAACCAGACGCTGAAAACATCCACGCCTACCTACGCAATCTCAGACTTTCGCGCGCCTCACGCGACGCCGTCGAAATCGTTCAGACTTATTTCTCTCCCGCGGAGCCAGACAGCAAGCCTCTCCCCCCTGCCGGCAAGACATTCCGCATTGCAATGAGCGCTTGCGTGCGCGACAAGAATAATCCGCACGCTCTGTCCCATGCCATTGCACTGATGGAGCTGATGATCCGGGTGCTTCCTGATCCTGATTCGGTCGCGATGCTGCAGTACCTGCAGGTGGTGCATTTCTGGCCGAGCAGCGAAGACGTCGTCAGGGCGCTGGACTGCGTCGCCCCCGCGGCTGCGAACCTGCGCAGCTTGATGCTCTACGGCAGCGCCGACAACAAAGGCCGCTCCGGCATCGAGATGCGGCCGGAGGACCGGGCGTTGGCGGTGCAGGCGCTCAAGGAACTGTACACGTGCTACATTCGCATCATAAACGGAGCAGAGATGCCACAGGAGCGCATGCCGCACTTCAAGAGACAGGCGGGTATCCTAGAGGCGTTCCTGGACCGAGAGCAAACCAAAGAGACAAAGAGGCAGAACAGCTTCTTTGTAGATGAGAAAGAGGTGGGTCAAGATGAAGAGGTCTACGACGGGGAGATGAAGGAAATGGCACACCGACGTGGGATGCGGGAGCAAGTTCGACGGCGAGGCTCGAGGGAATCTGTTGAGGACCGGTATCGTGGCACCCCTCGCCAGCCTGAAATAAGAGACCGCGGTCTTGGGGTGAGAACCCGGCCGCGTAAGCCGTCCTATCGCGACTGATGTCCTGGATAATAGATGATGTCTTTGGGCATCACCATATGAGTTGTATAGTAGGTATGTAAAGTACTTCTTATCCAGGTGACACCACTCTAAGGTGTACAATCTGAGTCAAAGCCGTTCCACCTGTATATATCCGCAATGGCTGTTCGCGTTTATGTATGGTCACGACTTTTGCTTGCAGGCCTACTCACTGAATTGGCCTTGGCTACCTATAATGTTTGGTAACTGCCGGGTAAGCAGAGCTCTCTGGCCAGGCAAGTGGACTCTGGCGGCCCTTTAGTTGACAATAAGCAGTTGGGGCCAGAGGATCGGCTCAGATCACCACAGGGAGACTTATATAAGCTGCCCAATCTCCTGCTCCCTGCGGCATCTCCTTCCATTCTTCTTTCCCTCCAAATATATTGCGTTGTCTATGGAGGTAGGCGAACCAATTTGGAGAGCACAAGACTAGCTTGAAAGACTATCGGCCTTAGAGCAAATCAGTTCGCACACTCTGTTACGGATGGCTTACGACGAAGCTCCTACTGGTGATGAACTTTCTACTGAAGGGTCATCCAGCCGAGAAGCCAACGTTGTACCTAAGAGCTGGGACTACTTAAATAATATCCGATACATACATTTTCAACGATTCTAGCAGAGCAATATGATCCGTAGTATATAGAGGTGCTAGGCTCCTAAGTTGTTTTCCGGCCTGGGTCGATTTGACCCTTTGCCTTCGTCCCAGCACTTCTTCAGTCTCAACCTAACGGCCTTTTGCCATTGTCCTTTAGCAATTGCCGGCATAGCCTCACGGTATCTCGTGCGCGAAGGCGCCGGGTACAGCTGAGGATGCTTGGCTCAATGGCGGTTCAGATGGTGATTGTGGGGCAGCCGGCTGGGCAGCTGGTTGGACTGCCGCTCCATTGTGCGCCTGCAAGGGAACTGTCACAGCATTGACTGGTAGTTCTTCGCGATAGCCCGCAAAGGGTACCACTACTTGGTTGACTTCGGGTGTACGGAGGGGCGATTTTGCATCAGGAATAGGTAGTCGGAAGAAGCGTCTGAACAATATGTTGACCTGTTGTCGGTATCTGAAGGCGATAGCTGCTAGAAGAAGCGGCAGAAGGATGCAGACAGCTATTGCTGCGGTCTTCCAGTCCTCCCAAGTCCTGTCGTCTGCGGCTGGCGGCTCCGTAGGCGACTCCGCAGGCGACTCCGCAAGCGTCTCCGTCGATGGGCCCGTAGACGTTGGCAGCGAGGCGTTGTCACCCTGAAGGAGCAAGTTCCAAATGGAGCTAGGAACTGTGACATTGAAGCGAAGATTGGGAGAGTCACAACAATTGCCTTCGGGCACACTGTCCTTGCCTATAGAGTTGGGTCAGATTAGCCAGAGTCAGCTGCCAAGAGTAGGCTGGACAACGCACAGCAAAAGTCCAGTGTAGGGCAGAACAAAAGTCGTCCAAAGTATGCAGGTTTACCTTGAACAGCGGTCAGCACGGACAGCGTCTATCGAAGGCTCGGAGATGGGATAAGGGGCAATTCACTCTGAGCGCACACTTGGCTGCATGCAGGGCTTCTTCCAGAAATGTCAGTGCACGCACTGTGACTTTCCTTTAGCATTGATACGAAGAATAGCAGGGGAACCAATCATACCCCCGGTAAAGATAATTCCCCTGCGCAGCTTGTCTGGTCGGAGGCCAATAACACAGATGGCTCTCCGGCCCGTCTGGAACGCATATGTCTCCTTCTAAGGGTATACAGCATGTAGAGTATTTTGTGGTATCTGGAGTTATTAGCCGATTCGTGTAACCTTCGGCGTCGATTCAAATCTTATGGAGCAATGATTGAAAGATATATATTATGACTGAGACAGTCAAGGCTTGCCGGATGATATCGACACAAGTTAAAAAGAAGACGGAGATGCTATCTTACTAGAGCAGGGGCCGTAAGGATAGTCCAATGCCGGATCCCCGTCTTTTTACGTTAACAACTGCTCGATATTGAGATGCAGTACTGGCGTACCTGGGTAATGGCATTGCCGAGCTTCAGTTACAGAGAGACTTAGAATGAGCATAAATCTGACAGCAGAAACAGCCAAACCTCGCGCCATTTGATTTGAATGAGTGGACGTTGCGCTGCGGCACCGAAATAGATGTGTGAAAATGCAGTCGTGTTCATTTGGGATTAGATGGATCCAAGTTCAGACAGAGATCTCGAAATGGTAGATTTCAGAAGGGGGTTGAGCATGCGAGGAAATCTCAAAGATACGAGAACCAAATACCTCAGCACAGTAGCTCTCACAGACTTTATGTAGTTGGTGATCAGAGTTGCGCGGTCAACTGCCACGAGCGGCAGGGCTTCAACTTCTTGGGGCGAGTGCAGATCCAAGGCTGTGCCAGCCTGGGAGGAAAGGAGTGGGACCAGAACAAAACCAATAGGGCTCACTTGCGAGGAGCGCCTTTATCAGAATCTGCAAGCCTTTATCGTCTCCATTGCCGATTCTTGCCCATCCTGGACGCCAGCCTTGCCAGTGTCTCTGTGTGGTGGGCAGCAGATGCCTGTGACGAAACTTTGGGGGGTTCGTGCATATATTTACGACGTTCCCCCCTTGTTATTGGCATCCCTGGAGCTTGTCGACGCAACAGATATCAAAGTACAGGAATCAAGCGGAAGAGATCGGAGGCGGCCCAAGTGAAGAAGAGAATGAAGAAACTTTGAACTTTGAGATCCAAATGCAGAATTTCGAGTCAAGTCCGGTGCTGGACTATCTGTTCGATGATTGAAGCGTTACTGCAAATGCAGACTTCCCCGGCCGTGGGCGTCTTCGCCAAAAGCCGCCTTGCTGCGCCATGCAGCTGCAGGTGGACTCTATTTACTTTGCGCGTGAGGCAACCGGTGGGCTACCTCTGATGATTGATGGGGAAAGTAACGAGGCGCACGTTGGAGATGACGTCGAGCTCGATCCGGGTAATGATATTTGGTGTACGGAGTAGTAACAGACAGAATTACGAGATAGCCCTTCTATATAATGACCGCTCCGCTCTAGCTTATTAGCACACCACTAGGTCTCTAAAAGTCACGAGGGCAGGAGTTCATGACAGGAAGTATTATTTATACCAGTTGCTCCGATACAAGGGATGCAGTCCATGACACTATAAATAAAGCCATTGAACAGTGGCTGCCTCCACTGAGCCTTGAGTCTTCAAACCCGGACCTCATACTGTGTAGTGGTTGGCCATGGCAGAGCTGACCATGGAAAGGTCTTGACACTTGGTGAAAGCACATGCGTGGCTCTAGCTAGGTATAGCATTGCAGCCTTCACGATCATTTTGCCCTCCAGCCTCAACCAAAGATGGAGTCCGTGACTGATCCGCGGCGAGCGTTTGGAGACGTGTCTGCTCACCAAATCCTGTGATTCCTCCTGAGTCGTGACCGGCATCGTCCGAGTCCGGATGGTGCAGCCCAAGGTTTGCTGGCGAGGCCGTTGTTTCAACCGAGCCTTGGCAGTCTGGCCTCCAGAAACCGTCCGGTCTTCGACCAAACCCTCAACCACACAGTAATCACTTCGAAGACGACGCGTTTCAATCTTTTCATTTCTTCATTCACTGTTCATAGATTCTTCCCTGCCCGGTTTTGGCATTGCACCTGTGTCATTGAATGACCTGAACACTCCTTTGCGGCCGGGATTCCACCCTTTTCCTTACTTCACCGTCGTGCTGCAAGGGGGTTGCAAGCCTTCGTCACACTCCTTTCTGAGCATAACGGCAAGCCCGTTGCAACTCTGATTGTCTGCAAGACTACGAGAGTCACCATTCTCTCCACGGTCCCTACACAGACTTCTTTCTGGAGCCCCATTACCTATCTCATCGAGCCCTGCCGATGCCGTCCAATTCTCCCAAATCGCCCAAGAACCGTTTCTCTCGCCAAGGCTTCCAACCGCTAGACGGAGACTTCAGACCGGGCATGGCCACCTACAACTCGACCGAGGCCATACCGCTTCAATCTGTGGTCACTCACAGCCCGTACGGCGGCGGTCAGCATGGCAGTGCAGGGGGGATGGAACACCAGGCCACATTCAAGGAGAAATCACCGACGGAGAAGAGCGGGCTCTTCCGTCGTCATGCAGGCAAGAGGAAGCTGGCCAAGCTGGACTCCCGTGGACAACCCGTTCCTCACGACAATGACGACGAGGATGAGACCCGCCTGACCCGGATGGGCTTGATTTACAACAAGATCCTCCACTTTAGCATCTTCACGCGTTACTTCCTATACGTCCTTCCGTTGGCGCTATGCATTGCCGTCCCAATCATCGTAGGGGCAACTGCGGCCAAAGGGGCCATGCTCGGTGGTGTCCGGATCGTCTGGGTTTTCACCTGGGTCGAGATAGGTAGGGACAAACCTCCTGTGGGACGCTCAGTCATGGCAGCTAATGATGACAGTCTGGCTGAGCCTCTGGGTCTCGAAATTGTTCGTTCATTTCTTGCCTTCCTTCTTTCAAGCAGCCATGGGCGTCGTAAGTGCCGGAACTCGCAAATACGCTCTGGTCATCAGGGCATTGGAGATGCCGCTGTCACTCGCAGGATGGGCTCTGGCTTCGCTGGCAACGTTTATACCAGTGAGTAGCTTCCGGCTACATTTCGGCCGCGGTATTAACTACATATAGCTCATGACACGAAACCCTGATACTTCTGCGCTGACGAAGACCTCTCCCGACGCACAAACGCCCAAGAACTGGCAGCGGATATTGAACAATATTCTTGGTGCAGCAATGGTGTCTTCGTTGATATTCCTTGCCGAAAAGGTCATCATCCAGTTGATCAGCATCAATTATCATCGCAAGCAGTTCAACGCCAAGATAAAAGATTCGAAACGGAACATTCACTTGCTCACTCTCTTGTACGACGCGTCCAGAACGCTGTTTCCTGCTTACTGTAACGAGTTCATGGAAGAGGACTACATCATTGCCGACTCGATTGCCCTCGCCGTCAGTGGCGGCAAAGTCGCCGGGCACAACCGTGGTGGGTCAGCCACGCCAATGAAGCTGATACAGGATGTTGGTCGATTTGGTGACAAGATCACTGCCGGTGAGTAGTATCGGGTTCATCGAAGACTCAACGCTTACGGGATATAGCCTTCGGGAATGTCGCCCACGAACTCACTGGGAAAAAGGTGTTCAATCCGGATTCAGCGCATTCCGTGGTGGTGGAAGCTCTCGAGAAGAAGAGCTCGTCCGAAGCCCTTGCGAAGCGTATCTGGATGTCCTTCGTTGTTGAAGGAAGAGATTCGCTCTACCAAGAGGACATTGCAGAGGTTCTCGGCCCTGACCGGCAAGCGGAGGCCGAAGAGTGTTTTGCCGGGCTTGACCGCGATGGAAACGGCGACATCAGTCTTGACGAGATGATTCTCACGGTGACCGAGTTTGGAAGGGAGCGCAAGTCCATTGCCAGCAGCATGCACGACGTTGATCAAGCCATCAATGTTCTGGACAGACTTCTGTGTACTGTGGTCTTTGTCATCTGCATCTTCGTCTTAGGTGAGTTTTTCAGTGCGTGCTCTAACGATTTGAATACTGACGTGAATCACAGTCGGTTTCCTCAACGCCAATTTTGTCACAACTCTCGCCACCGCTGGCACAGCTCTTCTGTCTCTCTCGTTTGTCTTCGCGGCGACTGCGCAGGAAGTCCTAGGATCCTGCATCTTCCTCTTCGTCAAACACCCGTACGACATTGGCGACAGAGTAGACATCAGTGGCGAGCACTTGATCGTCGAGCACATTTCTCTATTGTTCACGGGCTTCAAGCGAGTCACGAACGGCAAGATCCTTCAGATTCCGAATATCGTACTCAATGGTCTATGGATTGAGAACGTGACGAGAAGCAAGGCAATGCGGGAGCAGCTTTCCGTGTTCATCAGTTTCGACACATCCTTCGAGGACATACAGGCTCTCAAATCAGAACTTCACACTTTCGTTCTTGACAAGGAAAACAGCAGGGACTTCCTTGCCGATATTGAAGTGGAAGTCGTCGGAATCGCGGAAATGAACAAGCTCGAGCTTCGGGTTCAGGTCATGCACAAGAGCAATTGGCACAACGAGACGGTCCGAGCGGCTCGACGCTCCAAGTTCATGTGCGCCTTGGTCCTGGCTCTTCGCAAGATCCCCATCTACGGTCCCGGCTGTGGAGAGGCGATGCTCGGAAGCGAGTCGAAGCCGACGTACTCGGTCGCCGTGTCGGACGCAGAGGCTGCCCTCGCTCGCGAGCAGTTCGCCGCGGCCAAGGAAGCCAAACGGCTCGCGCAAGCGAAGAAGTCTGCCGCGACCGGACCTGCCGAGCACCTGTCCCCGACCGGCGCCGGCCAGGAATCCAAAGCCGTCCACGATCTGGCTGCACGCTCCCCGACGGCCGACTACGCCCGCGACGAGACGTGGCCGTCCAACGACAGCAGCACCGTCGGACGAGCCAGCATGGAGCGGCCCGAGGTCGTCGAAGCGGCAAAAGCCCTGCTGCACAGGGAGGGCACTCTAGTCGGGCGCCGACGCGCAGGTAGCGTCGCCGTCCCGCATCAGCAGGTCCCCTCCATCGCGGTGCCTCAGCCGCAACGGCATCCGTCGGTTTCGTATACGGATCACGCGCAACGAGCGCCGCCCGCGGCTGCACCCCAGACTGTGCATCCCCCCGCGACTTCGACGCAAATGCCTTCAGGAACTGAGCCGCGGATGCCTGTGACGGGCAATGCGTTCGCCCAGCAGCAGCTCCGGCAGCGTGAGGAGGAGCAACACTATCAACGCGAGCTTTGAGTGATGGAGGGTTGACATCGGACACTGCTGGTCAAGCAGCTGGTCATACTTGCACAAGCTAATGTGAAATGAAAGCAAGGAAAGCGACTGTACATGATGGGAGGATAGCAAGCTGTGCATATTACTGATTTGAGTGATTGAATTTGAAGAAGCGAAAGAGACTGGAAAGAATTGCGGGACTAGATTGAGCTCAATCAGGGGGCGCAAGGTCGGCGCCACATAGCCAATGAAAAGTGTCTTCAGGTCCCAGCATCGGCGCCCAACCCGTGACTTTGAAGCAGGGCCAGTTTAAACCTAAATCAAGGCGGTTACTAGGATATGGGTCTTATCGTGATGTACAGCATTCGCGTGATTTGACTCCAAGCAGGCCGAAGTCTTTGATCTGCGCGCTCATGTAGGCTTATGGAGAAACTGAACTTGCAATCATGGGGAAGTCTTGCCATCAATATACTATCTGCATCTATTTACGTCTTTAAGGTCGATGACTCGGCTCAAAGAAGACTTTCGATGTTCTCGAGTGCCCAAAGGGTCACTACTCTCTAGCCACCAACTGAGAAGGTGATCCAAGTCTGGGTATTCAGAAACTATCACGTACGTGCCAGCTTGCGTTCACAGCTCCTCCAAATTGCACTGTAGCGTCGAGTCCACTCGGTCCACCCAGAATCTTGCGTCCCTTAAGACCCACGAGAGCCCCTCAGTCATGTTCCCTTCGCGTTCATGCCCAAGGACTTATCGGTGTATATGCTACGGAAATGCATTCCCTCTACAACTTCGTCGGCGTCGTGGTCGTTGCGTGCCTCAGCAGCTTTGTCAAGGCCCAGTTCCCTTTCGGCGTCTACTACCTTCCCCTTCTCAGCGTCGGTGACATGACGAGCGTCAAGCTCGGCGTTCCGGGCGACTGCGCAATGGTCTCGTTCAAGATACTCAAGAACGGCATCGAGGGCTCCTCGACCTGCTTCGCCAGCTGGTGCGGTTCTGACGCGCCGAGCGGTACATTTGTATGACAAATCCGTCCTGTAGATGTCGAGAGAGAGACATGAGACACAGTGTATGCTGACATTTGCGTGACTAGATCGACTGTGACTCGACAGAGTACAAGTGGAGGTTCGACGGCTATAGGAGCGAGGTGGACTTCACAATGGAGCTCAGTCTCGGCGAAAGTCCCGGGCCAGGCAGGACTGTGACGTTTGCTCAGGAAGACTTTGTGTGCGCAGATACGGCAACAAAAGACCGGAAGTGTTTGAGGGATGCCGCCTGGTCGTTGTGATGGTGTTGGAATAAATGCAGAGTCGCCTTGTGGAGAAGCATCTCCTCGTGTCCGGCGCATTCGCAGAGATATCTTCTCGAGTATGCCACAGTAATATCACACCGATGTGGTGCTACACTTACTTCTTCTGAAAGAGCTTGCGAAGTGTGTAGGCGACACGAAATGTTGCGGTTGCTGTCATAAGTTAGTACCGTGAGATGATGGGACCTTATCAGCGGGTTTCACATTCAAAGTCAGCACCACAGAAGTGCTAGCTGGAACATTTCCTACGAAATAAAGCATAACACCTCGCGCTATCCACCACGTTGTTCGTCGT
>QQTW01000187.1_pt1 | contig 36317 bp, 25 predicted proteins | sample 1904831 | NCBI WGS metagenome assembly QQTW01 (sample SAMN09435610, study PRJNA476489) | Subsurface metagenome, whole genome shotgun sequencing project.
GTTGCATTTCCTGATGATTCTAGGGGTAGACATGTCGATGATTCTTTGATGGCGATGGAGTGAGGATCTGTAATTAAAGGGTATGAGACGGCCTGCAGCGGTAGGCCTTTTGCCCGGGACAGATATAAAGGATTTGATTCTGTTGAGCAGGTTGTGGCCCTATCTGCTTACCGAGCGGCCTAGTGCATGGTCTTTGCTAGATAGGTTTGATGTTTGCTGAGGCTCTAGCAGCCGCTGGGTAGCCTTAGGCACCCGTAGATAGATTGTTGGCTATAGCGATCCAACATCGCTGAGATTAAGGGGATAGAGCGAGCTTAGAATAGTTATCATTCTATCTAATACATAGCTTCTCCCATAGGTTATAAGCCCCCTATACTCTATCTATCAAGTCTAGGATATTGTAAGGAATGCTGCCTGAGGAATGCGTGCGGTCCGCCGGCACGTGAGGTGCGGGTGCGGAGCCGCAGGAACGATAGTCCGTGAAAACTCTTCGTGCGATCCGCACGATGTTCGTTCCTTAGGTCTACACAACAGGAGACTATCTAGAATATATCGTATTCCCCTCTTGCATCACATCGTATCATCTCTGACTACCCGCACGTGTTCCGAAGGCCATTCGTACCAGTCTTACCTCAGGGGCTCAGACCACGAGGTGGGCTGGGCGCCTCCGTTAGCGAAGCTAACCACCGTAGGTGGTCTGAGAGGCTAATCCTAAAATAGCTAGCCTAAGCGGCACACTTATATGAGGTATTACACTAACATTAATTATTCCGCCCATGTTCTAACAACGAACAATTTTTTCTTAGAATCGTGGATATGCTATTTCAACCTCGCTGAATCGACTGACAATGAGTTTTTTTTATGCGGGGCTCGTAATGGCAGATAATAATATTGCTGATATAGGGTCATGGAGCGATCGGAGCGATTTTATAGTAATACTGTATATCGCTAATGCTTAAGTTAGTTTCTTCTAACTGTTCCTAAGATGCTGCGGGGGGCCTGGAAGGGGTATAAAATTAATAATAAGATATATTTTCATAAGCTCTATTAGTTGACATCGGCTGATCTAGCGATTTCTTAAGTGGTAGTGAGCTATTCGCTGAGCGATATTCTATGAGCATGTTAATACTATAGCTCGGGTGAGGATATTCAGTCTTTAGCTCTCAGACTGCTGGGGGAACTAACTTTAGCGCGCCTCGAAGAGGGTTGGCGCGTCGTTAGTACGGGGCGCTAGCGCCCCTACGGGAGTAGCCCCTCAGTCTGAGCACCTGAGGTAATATCAGTCATCCTCTCAGGATAGCCCAGCTAGGAAGCCTCTTTACACAACGCTACAAGTTCTATCCTCGCGATGGATATGTACTACTAATCGAATACTATTATGGAGGGATCAATGCGATTGCACGCTGAGGGTGCTGATGCGATTGATGAGCTCTGGTTTGCGGGATCCTTTGGAGGACGCGGCGTAGTACGACGATTCTGGATGGCCTAGCAACACGATAGGGAAGAAGGAATGCGTGAACCCAATCAATGAGGGAATAAAGTAGCCGCGTTGCGGCTGCTGATTAAACTTATTACTGTTTTGCCCGCGGGCGAGCCTGTTTCGAGCCTAGATTTGAGCCTACGATTTCGAGCCTACATATGTACGATTTCGACTACAATTTGAGCCTGGATTTCAAGCATCGATTTCGAGCCAGGATTTCAAGCTTGTGTTTGATGAGCTTGTCTTTGAACTTCGAGCCTGTGAGCCTCCGCGCAGGTGGGTTTGACGAGCTTTATCAGATATTGGACGTTTCCGCTCCTTGCAGAGGGCAACTCCGTTGAGGCCGCTAGCGCGGAGCTTTCTACCCTAGACTCGCGGAGGATACCCCCGCGGACTGCCCTTCCGCTGCGCTCGGCATTTTGAAGCTTTGTAAAGGAAGTCGCGATGGTACGTATAGAGGGTGGGTCACTCCTGCTAAAAAGCGTACATCCGTTCGTATCGCACCAATCAGACGGCGACGATACGTATCGACCAATCAGAACGCTGAGACAGGGGGGTGGCTGTTCGTCCTGTCGAGCCGGTGTTATTAAGCGTAATATGAGGCTCGCTTTGCTTCGCTTCAATTATCTCTCTATCCTTATCTCTACCGTCCCTCTTCTCTTCGCTCTCATCGGCGCTTAAATCATCATCTTCTATGTCGTCATCCGATAATTACTTTACCCTTTATTCCTATAGCGTTTACGGCGCTAGCTATACTAAACCTACCTCTTACACCGCACGCATTAGTGCCGTCATCACTTACCCCAGTCTTCTAGAAATTAACTTCAGCTATCCCCTTAAAACTAGTGGCTTCCTCATGGTCAATCGCACCCTTAATATTACCACATCATCCACCAGCGAAGTCTTCAACATGATGCATTAAAGGGTGAAGGGGCGGGACCGTTCGTCGAGTCGTTGATGGTGCAGGAATATACCATGCTAGGCGCATTCAGCGCGTGGACCGAATACTGTGATGTTTTGGTCCAGCGAGAGAGTGAAAGAGAATTTATGTGATAAAGCTTGTCGAGCCAGGCTTCAACCTCGGCGGGTAAGTCAATGGGGCCCAGATAGCGGTCAGTACTGGCGATTTGCTGGAGGCTTCCAAGGTCACATTTTGTTCGACGAGAGAGTGGATTAAGCGTCCTATGTAGAGATCCTCAAGGGAGACTTGTGCCCTAGCAAACCCGTAGCGTCATGTAGCTCTCCTCCAACTCGTGACCCGGGACATCAGCCTGAACCTCCGCAGCAATCCTCCCTCCCAGCTCCGAACCCATGTCCAGTGTGTCACGTGTACACGTGTTATCCAACAATCAGTTTATTTGCCCTTCGCTGCGTTGCGAGACGGAAATTCTGTGAATGTGTCGTCGTCATGCGCGTGGACCGAGGCCACTCGAGTACCATTGGCCGTGTGGTAGCTGACGGTGATGACAAGCTGCTGATCGTTGGGGTCCTTCGACGACACGTGGGGTTGAGAACCCCTAAGTTGTTACAGGTACGTGGTTAGCCATGATTGGTGCAGCGACTGTCTCCGGGTGATTTGAGACAACCAGGGGACCAACTGGATCTTAGCACCCTGGACATTCGGGTACTACCGCACGGGGTCAGCACAAGCGTAGAAACTCGAGGGTCTAGAGGCGCAGCTGGAATGGCCGGCGTCCTGCCTACCTTCACCTCCATTGCCTTGCTTGCCGACTCGACGGCTTTCTGGAAGGGCGCTGGAAGGGCTTCCTTGGCGGTAGATCCAATATACTTGACTAGAAGGGGAGCTGTCCTCTGCATAGTGACAGAGTGAAGAGCGTTCAGTATTGAGAAGGACAAATGTAACTCTCTGCTGAGTAGTAGAAGAGTGTGATGTGGGTTCGGTAGTTGAGTAACACACGCTCGCAGCGTGAAATGAGTCTTATTTATCTAAAAGACAAGCTGAAGAGACATGGGCAATTTCACCTGAGCAAAATGATCAAACGCAAGACAATGGCAGTTTGACGAACTTCTCACAAAATTGGCGGCTAGAGGGCCCAACTTGAGCCCACGGCGATACGAGTCCAGTAGAACGTATCCGCTAACACGCAATGATAGGTCCGTAGGGCATGAATCAGGATGGCGTAGCCACGGGTTAGGGAAGCGCGAGCACAGTTCAATCCTCCAGCAAGGCGTCGCGATCTTGTGCGGCGGGACTTCGTGGGCGGCGTGGAACAGTGCCAACGAACGAGTGGTCGAGGGCTTTTCTTCCGCCCTCGGTTTCGACATAGCCGAGAGCAAACGGATGCCAAAAACAGCTATCGGACATCACGGCATGCGGTAGCCAGTCGACGCAATCGCATAATTTGCTAGAGCAGCCGCCGAAGGCCAGCGGCAAAGCTCACAGAAATAAAGGGATTCTTGGCAATGAATAGAAGCCAGCTGGCGGCACCCCAACAGCAATTCAGGCTACAGGTTTCGCGCAAGGTGGGATGCCCGTCTAAAACGATATTATTATACAGCCTATGATTACCTACCTATGTATATATGTCACTAGAATGTCATGAGATATTTATAAGCGTTTAGACCCGCCCGCGGTTTGAGGCTTCGACTTCGGCTTGCCTAGGTAGGCAGTGACATTTAATATTGTAGACATGTCTGGGGAGACACTTTACCCAATGTTTATCAGGCGGGATTGCGGCATGAGCTGCGGCAATCATTGTTCGTGTCATCTTTCCTCCCTCTTCTCCTTCGTTTGCTTTCTAACTATGACGAAGATATCGTCGGCCATTCCACGTATACTTAGGGCACGACCACATTCTCAACCTCCCATAGTATGCAGGACCTGCCCTATCTTGCCTCGACTCCCCGGGCGGCCTGATCAGCGGTGGATAACCCGCTTAACAAACAGCATGTCTGTCCAGCCTCGCACCTTTCCGAATGATGGCTTCCCCATTCTCCCAGAGGATGTGAAGTTCGAGGAGGAGAGACTTGTCGGCTATAAGGCTGAAAACTTCTATCCTGTCCGGCTGGGCCAGGTCTTCAAGTCGAGGTACCAGGTCGTCGCAAAACTAGGCTTTGGCACTACCTCCACCGTCTGGCTCTGCCGGGATCTCCAGTTGAGGCAACCCTCATATCTCGTATCTTATTGGCATCCTACTAACGCCTCTCGAGCGAAAACGTCCTGGTTACCCTCAAAGCTTGCATCCATGGAGAACATAACGCCCAGGAAGTGACCATTTCTCATCATATTAAATCTATCGACGCGGAGCATCCAGGTAAAGCACACCTACGTGTATCGCTGGATGACTTTACCATCAAAGGACCTTATGGGTCACACCAATGCCTAGTTTTCCCGACACTAGGCTTAACCTTGACCCATTTGCGAGATCTTTTCGAGGAGAGAGCTCTGCCAAAGGAACTTTTGCAAAGGTTTTTATACGTGATAGTGACGGCCCTAGACTTCCTGCACCAGGCTGGGGTAGTGCATACAGGTCTGTTACCGTACTCGGGCACATTGAAGCATGTTGGCTGAAGAGTATTCTAGACCTGTCACCCAACAATATCTTAGTCGGGGTAGACGCTGTCACGGTATCCAAGGTCGAGCAGGCCGAAATCGATAGTCCATCACCGCGAAAAATTCTAGCGGATCGCACTATTCATCTTTCTTATGCCATGCCAACAACCTACGAACCGCCAGTTATCACCGACTTCGGCGCTGCTCGCTTAGGCGATCCGGGCCAAAAGCACTCTGGCGACGTTATGCCCGGGGTTTTCCGAGCGCCTGAGATAATCGCTGGCATGGAATGGGACTCTAAGATAGACATTTGGTCGATTGGTGTGATGGTATGTACTAACGCTCTAAAATCCTTTCCATGCGTCACTTTTAACATATATCTGTAGATTTGGAACTTGCTCGAAGACGGCAATCTCTTCAAAGCCGTCAGGGATGGCCATTTCAACGATGAGCTCCATTTTGCTGAAATGATCTCTCTCATGGGACCCCCGCCAAAGCAGTTTCTGGAGCGTAGCGATCGATGTCGTCAGTACTGGGACCGTGAAGGTAAGTTCTCCCAGACCGGTACCAAAATCGGTCGTCTTCATTCTATCGGAGCGGCGTCGTTGACGATTGAAGGCAATTGGATTGCCGCGACACCGATTCCCGACCAGACCCTCCAGTCGCGCGAGATACGTCTAGAAGGTGAAGACAGGGAGCTGCTCCTCGCCCTCATGCGCAAATTTTTGCGCTGGCTTCCGGAAGAGAGGCCGTCAGCCCAGGACCTCTTCGAAGATAAGTTCCTTACGCAGTTCATGCTAGAGTATCAGCCGAGTACTCCATAAGCCCCCAAACACTAGATTTGCTGTTGAGAGACGGCCCAGTGGGCAGGCCTGACGCATTTCATCATGCCGCGAACAGTCTCAGTGTGTCCTGCTAGCTGGCGGCTACGGTTTCCCACCTCCACGTTCTCACGCCATTCGAGTCGACATCAGCTCCACTAATCCCTGGTCGCTGCTACTGCTGTCGCCTGCCAGATTTTCTTAGCCTTCACTGGCCGAGCATCACCAGCCTACGAATCGAGCCTGCGTATATTCAGATCTATTAGTATATCATTCGAATTGACTTGCGATTCAACCCTACGTATCTAGCCTACGAATCCAGCCTGCGTATCTAGCCTGCGTATCCAGCCTACGTATCCAGCCTGGGTGTCGAGCCTGGGTGTCGAGCCTGGGTGTCGAGCCTGGGTGTCGAGCCTGGATATCTAGCCTGCATTTCGAGCCTCCATTCAAGCCTGTGTATTAAGCTCCTGCTGGCGGCCCGTTATCGCGATGATGATGTTGACAGTCTATACGTACGGAGTAGAGGATGGTTAGATAAGAATCCCTGTTAATGCTATATACCTAGGTAGTTATAAAGACTCATAAGTCAACCTTGCTTAGGATCGATTCGATAAATAATGATTGTGGATGGTGACTACGCAGCGTTGATAGATTAATCAATATAACATCAATCCCAATACTATCCAAAATCTCATTTTTCAGATCAAAATGCAGAATCTAATTGTGGAGGGATGGTACTAGATCTTGATTCCCCCTCGCCCGCAAACTAGCTGACACAATCGTTGTTGCACATGAACTCGCTCTTGTCCTCCTTTAGGAATTCGAGAAAGCTCTTGAAAGCTTCTTCCTCCTCTAGGAACTCGGGATACTTCAATTCTTGTGCCGTCGGGGCTATACCCATCTTGACTTGAATAATATCCTCTTGAATTCTTGCCAGATCCTTGCGCACACCAGTTAGAATGTAGCCTCTCATTATGCTGGTGCATTGAGTCTGTACTCCTCAGTCAGCAAAGCGGTAAACAGGCCTGTAGACCTAATTGTGACCTCACATTGCACTGAGATTCCGGTATCGGCTTTCCCTCATAGGTATCTGATTTCACCGCATCCTGAGAGGAGACCGATATGTTAGTTACGGCAGATAAGCATGTATGTAGTGGGATGGCACGTGTGCTTTCTCACCAGTCCAGCTATGATTGTATCCCAGACTTCAGAACTTGTCAACCCTTCGTCCAGTATATCCTCTTTGAATGCTTTCATCTTAGTCGGACTACTGTGCGAAGTACAAACAACATTACATATAGCGCATATGTTTGACTTGGCAGCAAGCGCGTCTTGACGCAGTTCCTCGAAGTAATCTGCCGTCGAAGCGTAGACATGTATCCGCGTGAAGACAAAGAGGCCAGTCAAGAGCTGCGTCGGTCTCGGGAACAGCATCGTGACTCGAGATGAATGAAATGAATAGACTGATACCAATCCGGTCGCAGCCGATACAATGTCGGGAAGATTGAAGTCTTTCCTCGGGGTAGGAAGAGTCTTCCTTCCTAGGGGCGGATTCTCACAGACGCGTCGGACTTATTTATCAGAGAAACATACTGAGAATCGCTACAGGCTAATTAGAACACTATGACTCCGGCTCTTGCGTTGAGCGGTCATTATCCGGTCCGTGTCACTTGGAACATGTTTCCAGAGATGCCTATTCAGAAGCTCACGGTGATAGAATAGTGCTCGGGCCTGCTGAAAACTTACTAGCTGTTCCACGCGGCCCACGATCTCCGGCGATTCATCAACCGCGTTACGCCGCCCACAAATATGCATATATGCGAATGGAGCACGATTCGTGAACGGCGCTTAGGTTGTACGGCGATTCGTAAACAGAGAATCACGAAGTTACTCCGTAGCTTCGGCTAGTTCATGGCCGTGCTAGCCTTATCAGCATCTACTCTGTACTCCTACACAGCCCTACCACAGTAGGCAGCGTGGTAGCTTGGAGGATCTTAAGTTTTGACATGGTAGAGGGTCACGGTAGAGTCGGCCTACCCAATGGAGACTCGCTAGAAAGATTCAAAGCCTTGCATTAATATTAGAGAAGTGGCTTCGTACGGAAGAGATATCATGGACTTACGATTGTTTTAGCTCATGTTCGAAGCTCACGTCGAGGCTAACGTCGAGGTCCATCGTCGAGGCTCATATTCGAGGCTTAAATATCAAGCGATTGTATCAGGGTCGCTTTTTGCTTATGTACGATGTCAGAGTCGAGACTCTGGGACCCCGAAGCATCTGTTTCCCTTTTGCTAGGGTCTATCCCTTGCGTTAAAGACAAGCGCTGAAACCCCTTACTACAGCAGACTTCCAAGTTTAGCGACGCCGGGGCGTTTATCACATTGAGCAGCTTGAACTATTGGATCCATCATGCTGGCCAATCCTCAAATGGATGGAGTCGCTTACCACTGTACCGAGATACTGTCATTCTATTGGAACGTTTGGAAAGCGGGATGTGACAGGCGGTAACAATTGCCGCAGCCGCTAACCGAATCTTGCCAGCCGCTTTGCCCTCGGATTGATTTTGTCTGTCCTTGCCGCTGCAGCACGGCTCCAGTACAAGAGAAATCATCTGCCCCTGTTCTCCTTTGACAGACTGCATCCGAACCCTTATATTCTCGTATTTATCAACTCATCACCATATCATCCCATCTTCGAAGCCCATCGTTTTGCGGTCACAGAGTCGAGCGCGCTTCGGAGGGAAGGTTGAGGTTTGAGTCGCTGGGTAGGATTCTTGGGCTGGTATGTGTTTCATGGACTGCTCGTCTTTTGCACATTCTTCCCTGGCCTCGTTCGGTCTCAGGCCTATCCAATCGCGCGAATGTCTTGACGCTCGTTGCTGATGTTTCACCTTGGTGGCAACCCAGGGAATATAGAAAATCGGAACCAGAAAGGTGCGTTTTGCGCCCTCGTCTCTTGCGCGCGCAACGCGACCCCTGCCTTCGTTTCCCCCCATGCCTTGCAGCTGTTCCCTCTGCGACCTCGTTCATCACCCAAATCCTCCCATCACCGTCGCGATGCCGTCTGTCTGGACGTGGGGCAATTGCGTGTATCCGATGCATCTGTCTGACCCGGGGTATTTGCAGTTTTACGAGCAAGAGAGCAGAATGTCCTCTTTAGGGCGTCGGGCGTGCTACAAATGCGGCAATGTTGGTCATTACGCTGGTTGGTCGAATGGTAGACATCGCTTGGAGGATTCTGGCTGATTGTGTGGGTAGAGGTCTGCTCGTCTTCCGAGAGACTGTGCTACAACTGTAAGTTCGAGGCCAGCCATGCAATCACTGGGTAGAGCGCTGATGTTGATGAATAGGCAAGCAACCCGGTATGCATTCTCGGTACAGCTGCGTATGACACCCCAAAACAGTCGTCTTATGGAAATTCAGGTCACGAGTCCAATGGGTGTCCTCATCCTCGCACGACTGAGAGTAAGAGCTTAGTCTAGGTTGTGCTTCTCAGTCTCAAGCTAACTATTCCAGCCAAGCAATGTTATCACTGTCAAGGACTAGGTCACGTCCAGGCAGACTGCCCCACTTTACGCCTCAGTGGAGCTGGCACCAGCGGTCGTTGTTACGCTTGTGGCCAGCCCGGCCATCTTGCCGTATGTCGCCAATGTAGCGTTTGGGAAAGCAGACACTAACCTCTGACAGCGAGCTTGCCCTAGTCCTGGCTCTGGAGCGGGTCGTGGCGCCAGCTTCAACCGCGGTGGATATGGAGGCTTCCGCGGCGGATACGCTGGAGGGGCACGACCGGCCACCTGCTACAAATGCGGAGGGCCGAACCATTACGCGCGTGACTGCCAGGCACAGGCGATGAAGTGCTATGCCTGCGGCAAGCTTGGCCACATATCTCGCGACTGCACCGCACCGAACGGCGGCCCTCTCAACACGGCCGGCAAAACCTGCTACAGGTGCGGCGAAGCCGGGCACATATCCCGGGAATGCCCCCAGGCCGAGGTCAACGGCGACACTGCTCTCGGAGCCGCACCAACCCAGCCAGCAGCTGCCCCGCCCGTTGCGCCTGCCACTGCCGTCGCGTGACCGTATATGAAATCGCAATCTGTCGTCCTTTCGTTAATCATCTTTAATCCTGCGGTCCGACATCGTTCCACTCTTCCAGTTTTCGCTTCTCCATAGCACTCTCGTTCTGAGCATCATTTATCCCACCAAAATGCTTGCGGCTGCCTTTCCTCCCTCTCGGCGCCGATATCACGTTTCACGACCCGAAAAACCTTTAACGAACTACCGATACCAATGTTTGCATCCTGGTATACCTCAGAGCACAATCTTAGGCGCTTACTGTGTTCTTGAACGTCCGGTTTCGGACCATTTGGAAAGGCAAGAGCATGGCCTTTGGCGATGGAAGGCGGAGGCAGGAGGAGATATGAGGATAGGCGGAAGGGATGTAGGGAAGACGTGGGTTTCTTTTCTGGTCGTGCCTGAGGGCCTGGAAGTTGGTATACCACTGGCAGCATTTATACCTTTATTGAGCTTGACCGGCTCCGACGTGGTGCTTCGATTCCTGTTGCTTCTCTGGGAGACCGACGGCCTTGGTAAAATCAAAATAATTCATTTGGTCGACTCGACATCTCTTAATCAGCACCTGATCCGCACCTGATTCAGTGATGTTTCCCTGTTCCACTTGATCCAGGTGTCGTTTCCAATAGCTGCGTGGACGTTTGGGCGGTGGCGAGCCGAGTTTGTAAAATCTTCGTTTCCTCGCGACGGTTCTCGAGCGCAACACTCAGCTTCAGTCCACTGCATCCCTTGATCTTCAGACGCCAGTCCTGTCAGTATTGGAAAACAACTCGATCGGTTTGAGTTCGTTCCGCTGTACTGCACTTCTGCTCTCACACAATGCCTTCCTCAAATGCCAGCGATGATATCGATGACGTGAGCGAGACGCACCAGCTGTGCTTTGCTTTTCACATATCTGACCGAACACAGGAGGGTTTCATTGTAGACATTGACTCTATCCAAGCTCATGGTATTATTCATTCCATCTGAACGCTTGCAGCAGTGATTGACAGAGAGATAGGTATCGGTGCCGTGGACATTGCAAAGCTCAAGAGCAACGGCTATTACACAATTGCGGTACTTTTCTGCTGCCACATGGATTTGATAGACGTGCAACAGGAGCCCACGAAAAGCTGATTCTCTTCTTGCGTAGTCCGTTCACGCAGCCACGCGCAAGACCTTGTTGAAGATCAAAGGCTTCAGCGAGATCAAGGTCGAAAAGGTCAAGGAGGCCATTCAGAAGTGCCAGGTGAGCAGTTCTTGCCGTATTCCCTCTCCGTCCGCTCAAAGATCTGTGTTGCGAGCCCTTGAGGCCATTCGTTGACTTTAAGGTCTCAACAGCCGACTGTCTATGGTTTCATCACTGCACAGGAACTCGGCCAGCAACGCAGACGGGTGGTCAAGATATCGACGGGCAGCAAACAGTTCGATGCCATACTCGGAGGGTATGAATGGTTATTGATCTCACAGTGAGACTGCTGACTTGGGATGCAGTGGCTTTCAAAGCATGAGCATCAGTGAGGTATGCCAGGCAGCACCGCAGCGCATTGGATAAGGCAGTTCACTAACTTCATGAAGGTCTTTGGAGAGTTCCGTAAGAGCATGCTACTGTCATGCCAGTGAGTACTCTTACAGAAGCTCTTAGGATGCGGCAAAACGCAGCTCTCCCATACTATGTCCGTGATTGCTCAGGTACGATGATGGTCACAATGGAGAGTGTATGCATGCTGACTCGTGCTGTAGCTTCCAAAGGTCTGTCAACAATCACGGCAAGAGCAGGACACGACTGACCTTGCCAGGATATGGGCGGTGCTGAGGGCAAAGTGGCGTACATGGGTAATTGATACAGTGTTACCGTTGACTTGCACGGCATTGACTTGGATTATAGACACTGAAGGGACATTTCGCCCGGAAAGGTACGGTGAAGTTCCAGCGGAGTGAGCTCAGTGCGCTGATATACATCAAAGGATCGTCCAGATTGCCGAACGCTTTGGAGGCATGTTGCTCATTTCAGTGCTTAAGGTTGAGAAACAGCTGCTTACGGATTGTAGTTGATCCTGAGCAGGCGCAAGAGAACATTGCATATGCTCGAGCATTGAATAGCGAGGTGCGTAAACGCCCAGGGTGCATACTCACTCTCAAATGCTCACGTTTTGCAGCATCAGCAAGAGCTTCTCAACACCCTGTCGATGCAGTTTGCGACCAACGAGTACCGGCTGCTCATCATTGACAGCATCATGGCTTGCTTCAGGGTCGACTATTCAGGCCGAGGCGAGTTGGCGGATCGTCAGCAGAAGCTCAACCAATTCCTGTCGAAACTGGCACATATGGCGGAGGGTATAACGCCCCGTTCATGCTACTTCCACGCTTGCTAACAGCTTTCAGAATTCAATGTCTGCGTGTTGATGGTCTGCCTGCCCATTGTCGCTATGATGATGCTTTTACTCACCATCTCCACCAGACAAACCAAGTCCAAAGCGACCCCGGCGCCAGTGCACTCTTCGCCGGTGCCGATGGCCGCAAGCCCGTCGGCGGACACATCCTCGCGCATGCCTCCACCACAAGAGTGCTCCTTCGCAAGGGCCGCGGAGACGAGCGAGTCGCAAAGATCCAGGACTCTCCAGGTAAGCCGCATGCGGCCTGCACGCGCTGAATGGAGCTGAGATACGTGCAGATTGTCCCGAGCGCGAAGCTACGTACATCATTACGAACGGAGGGATCAATGACCCTGAGAAGGCCTAAATGAAATGCAGACGACCGGACAGTGTGTCATTTGCTTGGACGTATTCCATGTAATACTTTGCCATTTTCGTCATTCAACCTTGCATCATTTAGCGCTATGTAACTGTCGGATCTATCGCTCCAGCTTGCAGGAAGTATTGTATCTGCTTTGAGACCGAGCGCATTTCGCTTGAGCAGGAGTTGAGGTTATTCACTTTTATGCTTTTCTTGCTTTGATCCTTTGCTCATGAGAGTTATGTCGAGGTTGACCGAGTTGTGGGCAAGCTTGTCGATGCGTTTGAAGGCCGGTTACTGTATGGCTTTCCGAGCCTATTCAGAACATTGCATGGTATCTTCGGTGTCTTCTAGCTACGATTCCTTCACAACACATTTTCTCAATGTCAAAATTGTCTTGGAAAACTCGTCCGTGAGAGTCTCGTGCAACTGGTGGTAAGCTGTACAGAAGTCGTCCGAGTATTTATTTGTCGAGTCGTCAAATAGCTTTCATTCATCGCTTCGGTTGAGGAAAGCATTTGGGATCCCACGTGGCCATGAATTCCTCCGGTGCGGGAGTTTCGACCTGATTCGCCAATTAGTAACAGCCAAATGGAGCCGGAACTGGAACGCGCCATTGAGAGAATACTCACACAGTCAGGCGCGTCGACGCCGAGGTCTTTGAACAAGGAAACGGGTACGTCAGACAGGCGTCCCTTCGCATTGTTGACGTCTAACTGAACGATACATTCGTCACCCTGTGACGATACGGCGAAGTACTCCGTTTTGCTCCTAGCAGGCTTCGACTCCCGCAGCGTTGCCAGGAGGTCTTGGTTGCAGTGCGATCCGCCGGGAAGGACTAATGTCACGCAAGATATCAAGCCCCAACCACCCAGATAGTACTCGCAGCGCGGGACCGTTTTTGATTCTTGCGGCTGCGGCGCAAGTGCGAATGTGCTTTGGAGAAGGGCAGAGACGATGGCGAACAGAGCTGCAATGATGGATCGCGCAATCATATTGGGGTATAGGATAGTGATAATTGCACATTCACGAAAATGATGAAGACTGGAAAAGAGATTATGAGACATGTTCTTGAACTGCCATGGTTCTCTGTCGAAGACTACATGGTTTTCATTTTGTTTACTGTGCGCCTGGGCAGTTATGGAGTTGCCAAAGGGGGACATCTGGAAACCACATTGGAGGAAAGCCAGCGCCTAGCTCTGATCCCGGACCTTCTACCACAGTATGTTTCTCGAACACCAATATCTCTCTAATGTTTACCAGCATAGCAAACAATACCCTTCTTGGTGACAGGCACTTCTCTAGGCCCATTTTGACACTATCGTCCCGAGGTCATGATCTGGGGTAGCATGAAAAACATACGCACCTAGGACAGCCAGCATCACCAGAGCCAGACGGAAGGAATATCTGCAGAAGTTAGAGACTGAGTTTCACAAATACGAACAGCTCCGCGCAAAGCTTGTTGCAGAGGTCCAGACTTCCGCTCGACGGCATCAGAGGAGCAGAGTGCGCTTGATGGAGGTCAGTCGACACTTTCAAATGATATTAGCCCAGTACAACGGTCCAGCATGCACAGCTCATGCACCGAATCGCATCTTCATCTGCAACGGCCCCCACCTCCGTCCCGCAGTGTGAATCGAGACACTCGCAGAAGACACACGCAGCAAGCGGTGCACATGTGGGTGCAGAAAGCCCCACCTGCTCGCCGTGACGATCGCCACGGACATGACCGGGCGTTCGATCGTCTCGGTGGATTTCGACGCAGACTATAATGAAGCTGAGAAGATCCCTGCATCTAGACGGGGCGGCTGCAGAGGTCTAGATTGCAGTCGAACTCGCATCTCGAGATGCTCGCGCTCTGTGGCATTCAAAGCAATCTCTCGAGGTCAGTCGCCGTACGCAAGTCTCGTCAGCATGGTGGGCGCGATGGAAGCGGACACAAGATAATATGCAGGGCCTCGTAGCCGAGGGCGGATGCTGGAGATAGCTACGCGCCGACTATCGAGCCAGCCCTGGGCAGGCGCCTGCAGGTCATCCATCCCTCTTGTCGGCGGCGTGGATGTTTTAACATGTGCGCGGTACCACCGAAATCCCAGCATCACTGTAGGTATGGGGAACGACCCGAGCCGAGCCGATCACACTCGATAGATCACATCACATCACATAATTTGAAACCATAGAGAAATGGACTGGAAAAGTAAGGAAGTACTTAAAGGAAGGATGGTATGTAGGCCAGCAAAGAAGAAAGAAGCTCTCTATGTTGGTGAGTAGTATGCATGTTCACCAGCTTTCCACATGGCCAGACATTGGAAGCCTCCGCATCTCGGTCCGACGGCCGCTGATGCCTTGCTGCCGCGATGCTGCAACAGAACGGAAGATTTTTCCGTACATGCGCAGAAGAAGAGCCGTGATTGGCGAGGAGCGAGTTGCATCCATGAATATGAGTACGATATGTATGAGGTGGATGCAATAACGTCGTCGGCGCTCGTGGATCGGCTTGGAGTTCTTTTCGACTTCATTATCACTAAAAGAAGATCAGGAGTACGGAGTACTCGGTAATAATGGCTTGGTAGATGAGAGGACCAAGAGTGCACGGTCTGCTTTGTTTCATAAAAGGTCGCTTCCGGCTGCGCGGCTTTGAAACGAACGGAGGAAATTCTGGAGCGACGATCGCGGGATGAGTCCGGCAGGGGCTGGGATGTCTTTTGGCAGATAACATCACCGCTCTTGGGGTTCGCAACTTCCCGAGGTCTTGGGATGTGAATTAATTCATAGATGAAGATGAGCTGTCTCGAAGGTCAAACTCCGGACAGAGTATTAAAACTCAGTTAATGCCTTTAAGTGCTGTTCACGTCCGGGGAAGATGGAGATCGACTCTGCTAAAACAAAAATAATATGTTGAAGAGATATCATTGTGACGGTCTTCCTTCCATTCCATTCAAAGTGATAAAGACCGCACACTGTAGTTTTCTTATTATTATGCTGTGCAACCCAAAGACCCTCATCAAGCCATACCTACCGCACGTGCTGTCTCCGACTGAGTTTCCTATAGGAACACAACTTGCCCTTAATTCCCGCCGTGCTGGGGAATCAGCTCCGGCGGGAAGCGGCCGAACGTCTGCAAGGGCATTGCAGAATGGGTGGTGCGACGGAGCAGGTTGTGATACTCAGCTTCTTCACGCGTTCGGCGCAGATGTTGTGGGAGGTAGTCGTGGTGGTCGACTTGATGTGCAGAGTCCAAATTGTAGCGGATCACGGTACGGCGTTATGTCTTCTGTCAGCAGCGTTATAAGAGACCATTGAGAGTACATGTACTCCGTATCCACAGGACTATTGTTTGTGGATGCGATTTGTCAGTGAGCCTGTCCGTGATAATCCGATGCTAGAAGGTGATATCAGCGGCTTTCGATAACTCTCCAAATACGCCTCGACGACATGTGGCCTTTGCGGTCCGTGATCATAGTTGCGCAATGGTGATCGAGACTAGGGAAGGGTTCGAGATGAGAAGTCTCTTTGAGGGCGTCTGTGGGCGCGTGGAAAGCGGTCATGGAGGACATCTGGACGATGATGAAAAGCCAAAAGTGCCCCTGTGTTTGAAGCCGAACGCCTGTTCCGGTCGCTAATCGACAATCCCGCCTTCCGTAGTACTACCGTTCTCCGTAGCAATCATCATATGTCATGGTCCCGGGTCCGCCGTAGCATGTAGATAGGGTCTGCCGTAGAGAGAAGTCTCCCGTAGACCGTACTCTTTCTTCATCTCTCAGTCTGTTGATCTTCCACTACGCACCAACTTCCACCTTGTTGATTGTTGGTGATCCGGCACAGCGACCAGAATTCGTCCTGTTAGGAGCATCCGCTGAATGAGGACTCTGGTGATGAAGAAGTATAATAAAGATCAAACCAAGCTCTGCCGCTGCGTCGGCTGCACACCGGTGATGATAGACGTGCTTTTGGATGATCGGATCAGAACAACGGCAAGAGTGACGCTCGACATTATCATGTGGCATTCGGCCACAGCAAGTGAACAATAGAGAAGAGAAGAGAAGAGAAGGAGAAGAGAGAAACAAAAGCGGAAACGGAAACAGGAAGAGAAACACAAGAGTTCAATCATGATTCAAAAGTAACTTCAAGCTTCAGGCTTCATCGCTTCATCTTGTACGGAGACGGAGGAGCATCAGGACAATCGACAATTATGAAATGAGTGCCGAGGCGGAGGTACCCCGGTACCCCGGTAGCTCCTGCTTGGCCAACGCGCCCGCCAAGGCAGGCATTCGCCAACGCACCGGCGCTCCCTGGGCCTCCGTCCACGACTCCTTGGACTGTGTACACATGTTGTATGGCCGGTGATTTTCCATCACGACCACAAGTCACAACGACAGCCAGGCCGCACACCACGGCTCTCGTCCTCAACCACCACAATCGCAACCCGCAAACCATCTTCTCGTCTCTCGCTGTCTTCTACTCTGGTCCACTCTCTCCCCAAGATCTTCAGCATCCCTGCATTCCGCCTATACTCTGTCCTCTTCTTCACCCTCGCTATCGTCCGTGGTCGTGGGGTCTCACCAAGGGCAGGTGCGCCCCATCCTGCCTGTGCTGCTGTGCGTGGGTAGCAGCAGCAGCAGAAGCAGAAGCAGTAGCACTGCTGGCTTCGCAATCGGCCACCGGACGGCAGTAGGACAATGTCTTCTGCCGCTGTTCAGACCTCGCAACAGCCGTCAGCTCCATCTGCCATCTCTCCTCGCCAGTACAGGCAATCACCGCACGGTCGCAATGTCTACCACGCTCCACCTCCGCTCCCACCGACTTCCTCTGCCAACAACCCAGCCGGCTCTCCCCAGTCCACCAGAAGGGCTTCGCGTCGACCCAGCAATGGCGATGACGCTTACGTGCCCGTCACGCCGCAGATGATCCAACACCATTCCCCAGGCGGCTCCGACGCCTCCAACCTGGCCACGCCTCGCGCGCAGCCCCTTCCACCATCCACCCACGCGTCTCCCGTCATATCCTCTGTCGTCACCACCCCGACCTACAGTCCGGCACCTGCTCCCCCGATCCCTCCACCCCGAACCTCGTCGTATCACAGGGGACAGACCGCAACGGCGGCCGAAGGGACTCAATTGGAGCCGAGAACGCCCGGCAGCAGACCGTCCTCGTCACGGGCAGCACAGGACTCGCACGGCAGGCGACGCGAGGTCAGCAACGATAGAGAGCGCTCGCGAGACGATCCTGCCTCGCAGGCCGCCGCGGCGGCTCAGTCTCGACGCAAGGTGCAGCAATCTCCCAGAGATGATACTCATAATCAGAGCAACGGCACCGGCAGATCGAGTCGTGCACCCGCTCAGAGCCGATCTGCCACCGCAGTCGGCGGTTCAGCCGCACGCGCAGGTCTGCCCAGGGAAGACAGTACCGTCATCAATCGACTCGTCGTCACGGATCCGCAGGAAGACGTCGCCCGTGAGAGAATGCGGCAAGCCGAGGCGCGTCCTGTGCCTGCGGGAGTTGATGTCTCGCCGATGACTGGACTTGGTCTCATCGACGATCAGGAAGTTGACACTGGTCGGTCTGAGGCGAGGCGGCCGAGTCGGCAGGAGCAGCAGAAGCCTGACAAGGCCAAGAAGGAAACCAAATTCGGCGAGTATATCCTCGGTCAGACGCTGGGTGAGGGTGAGTTTGGCAAAGTCAAGATGGGCTGGAAGAAGGAAGGCGGCGTGCAGGTTGCCATCAAGCTCATTCGAAGAGAGACGCTCGGATCGAATCCGTCTCGGTTGCCAAAGATATACAGGGAGATCTCCATCCTCCAGAAACTGCAGCATCCCAACATCGTCCGGCTGCACGAGATGGTCGAGACCGAGAGACATATCGGCATCATCCTCGAGTACGCCTCCGGCGGTGAGCTGTTCGACTACATCCTCAAGCACCGCTTCCTCAAAGACAGCGCTGCTCGCCGCCTCTTCGCGCAACTCGTTTCGGGAGTGGGCTATCTACACAAGAAGGGCATCGTCCATCGCGATCTCAAACTCGAAAATCTCCTCCTCGACCGCAACCGCAATATAATAATCACCGACTTTGGCTTTGCCAACACCTTCGATCCCTCCGAGGAGCTCGGCGAGGAGATTGAGTATAACCTCCAGAACCGAGACTTTGTCAAGAAGATGAACCTCGAAGACGTCAAGGAGGATGGCCACAGGAGAGGCGATCTCATGCAGACCAGTTGCGGCAGTCCTTGCTACGCCGCACCGGAGCTTGTCGTCAGCGACTCGCTGTATACCGGCAGGAAGGTGGACGTGTGGAGCTGTGGAGTGATCCTGGTATGTTCGATCTTTGCTCTTCTGTGCTCAACTCAATATTGCAACGCTGACATCTCCGCTTCCAGTACGCGATGCTTGCCGGATATTTGCCCTTTGACGACGACCCAGACAATCCCGAGGGCGACAACATTAATCTTCTCTACAAATACATTGTCTCAACCCCTCTCACTTTCCCCGAATACGTCACTCCACACGCTCGAGATTTGCTTAAACGGATCCTCGTGCCGGACCCACGCAAGCGTGCTGATCTCTTCGAGGTTGCTCGTCACAGCTGGCTGACGGAATATGCTCATGTCGTCGGATTCATCACGAGCAGCACTACTTCGCCGAGTGACATTGCGAATACCACAATCACTTCTGGTGAGTCCATACCCTCAACAGATTTTTTTGCCGCAGTCAATGCAAGAGCTATTATGCAATGCTAACAGCCAGCAGAAGATCCATTCGATGCCCCTCAGCTGGCACGCAGCGCTTCGGTCAGAGAACCTGCCAAGACGTACGCTGCTGTTCCCGCCGTCGGCGGTCTCACTCCGAAACATGGCCATATCGACCAAGCCGAGCAGGGTGACAAAGCCAAGGGACGAGATGCCAAGCGCAGGACCGTTCAGGTCGAATACGTCGCGCCCCAGTCGCAAACCACCAGAGGTGAATCGTCGGCAGCGGCCGGCTCTCCACCCGAACCAGCCGCGCCTCCGCAAGTGTCGTCCGCAAGAACTCGCGCCCGCGGCGAGAAGCAGGGACCGATTGAGATCCCATCCGCTCAAGGCTACCAGTCATCTCCCCAACCACGCGTTCTGCCGCCGCAGTCCAGCATGCAGCTTCCGGTCCGTATGGGTCGCGATGCTCCTCGATCGGCATCAGATTCGACCGCACTCGGCGGCATTTCGTCCGTTACGAGCTCTCAGAGACCGTCGACCGGTGGCAACATCGGGACGGGCTCACGCTTGCCATCCCGAGGCAACTCGTACGGTCTGCCCTCTGCAGCGGTAGACCAGACAAACATCCAAGGCCGTCTGTCCCAGCCAAAGGGCGGCAAGTACATCATCTCCAATCCGATAGCGATAGACGATGCTGCCATGGGCGATCTGTCCACCGAAGCCCTCAATGCCCAGCGTCAGCAGGACATGTACCAGCAGTCGGGAAAGCCAGGTCAGGGGTCTCGAAACAGCAGCCAGCGGGGTCACAAACGGTCGAGCACGGTTGGAACCATCGGAGACAAACTCTTTGGCCGCACCGGATCCTTCTTTGGCGGAAAGAGCGCGAGCGAGCCGACGCGGGAGAAACCTCAGAAGTCCTACCCTCCCACGAGCATGCCGAGCACCTTCGCCCCCGAAGACGCACGCAGACCGTCCACCGACTCCCGCCGGACCTCGTTCGGCTTCAGCCGCAAGAACAGCGACCTGCCCCCTCGCGAGCAACGCGGCTCACGACGCCTGTCATCCCTGCTCGTATGGGGTTCCAAGGCCCCACCCAGCGCTCCCAGAGAGCCCGGCCCGCTCGCGCAGACGGCAAGAGCCCAGCGCCAGGCGCCGCCCATCCAGTCCGCGCCGCAGCAGGCCTCGCGCCCGCAGCGCCCCGTCATGGCGTTCGGCCGCGGCGAGAGCCGCACCACAAGCCAGAGCACGACGGCCAGCAACGCCCAGGCGCTCTACGACGGCCAGCTCGACCGCACCGTCCGGCGCGAGAGCCCTGCCCGTACCACCCTCGCTCAGCAGGAGTACTACGCCGCAAAGGCCTACGCCGAGGGTCTGCCGCCCCCGGGCAATCCCTACGCCAACCATCCGAGCGCCGACGCCGGCGAGCCCGCCGTCGCTACGTATCCGTCCTCCCGCGCGGAGAAGCAGTACCATCAGGGACAATCCAAGCAGCGCCAGCAGGACTATGCCAAGACGTCGAACTTTGACGCATACGACCCGACGAACGATCGTGTGGGCGTGTTGCAGAAGACCAGGAAGTTTGCAGACGCGTATGGGGGCGAGACGGGCCAGGCTCACCATGCGGGCAGCTCGGGGCCGGCGAGGCGTGTCATGGACTTCTTCAGGAAGCGTGGGCGCGCGAGAGGTGGGGAGGAAAGATGAGGTGCGGTGTGAAGGAGGGAGGGTAGTGAGACTACTTTTGGCCGCTTCGATGGATAGGATGAGGTGGCTTTGTTGTCGATGAGTGGTGGTTGGGGGTCTCTAATTTCTTTACTACCGTACCGATCGAGGAATTGATTTCATTTTCCCCACTGTGCAGTGTTTTTTGCCGGTGTTGATAGAGTTCGGGCTTTCAGGGCGAACTCGGGTTTGGGCCGGTTGCGAGAATTCTGCTGTTTCGCCCTATATGCGGATGTGTTTGTATCGTCCTTCTATTTGTTTCTCCCTCAACTTCTTCTCCCGCTTCTTGATCACAGCGCAATGCTTTCTCCACACGAAGGCATGAGCCGGTGTGATCCTCTGTTTCACTCACCAAGCCCCTGCCTCTGCACTTCTCCCCGCTCCGCTGTGTCATCCACGCTCTCAGGCGGTGGGGACGCGTTCGAGCGGCATCGTGGAGGGCCTAATCACAGAAGGGAGGTGGTTTGTATAGCATCGGTGGGCGTTCGACCTGCTTGGTTCTCTCTGTGTTTGTTTAGATTTTTCTAGTGAGGAGAATTCAATTGTCCCGTATGAATGTGCGAGTGAGGTGCAGGACGCTCATAGTTTCAATGTCGGCTTTAAAATCATATTGCCAGCATGAAGGAACCATACATCAGGCCGGGGAGTCATGCAAGTAATTTACCTGATACTAATGAGGCAGAAAAGCTATGGACTGATTACGAGAATTTTAGTAACAGTCGCCAGGTCGTCCGATGATGACATCGGGAAATGCATCTACCGAAACGCCGTTGCTCTCTGACCAGGACTGCCAACGATCCACACCAACAAAACTACTCCTCCACGCCGATGCCGTTCACGGCACTCAACCACAATGCGAGCTCATAGATCTGACTCGCTTCTGACTGGTTTTACGGCGCTAACTCCGAGGCCGAAGCCGAAGTTGCAGATGAAGGGTCGTCGAGCGTATTGCTCCGCGCTGACAAATTCTTAGTCACTCGGCGGGGCGCTGTAGAACGCTCCGCTAACGTCGCCCTTCATGAGAGAGATAGAGAACTTCACCTACAGAGTACACTGCCGTGCCGTGCCGCTGTGATCGATCGTTTTCACTTGGCAGTTGGCTGGTTCAATTGATTGTTTGTTTTGGTCGTGATACGAGGCTGTTGCTGGTCATGAGGAGGCTGGCTTACGCCCTCGCAGCCGGCTGATGCCGTGATGCTGGGCTTTCGATCATATAAAGCTAGGTTCTCCTTGGGATTTTGTTATTGAGAGCTACCGACTCTGTTCTTTCTAAATATCAGATCGAGCTCAGTCGTGTCCGCCATGGCTTCGTACTTCCGTGCAGTTGCTTTGTCAATTGCCTCTTCTCTCCTTTTCTCGTCATTGTCATCTGCTCAGCAGCTCACTCCCTTTGACGACTGGGCCCATGGCATGATCCAGCTGCCCACGGTCAAGCTGCACTTTCGCTATGCCGGCTCGGGCCCTCCGCTACTCCTGATCCACGGTAATCCGCAGCATAGCGTGAGTTATCAGATATACAATTGTCAATGGACGTGATCACTCAACGGATCTCGCAGCTGTGCTGGCACACCGTCGGCCCCATTCTAGCCCAAGACTACACCGTCATCGCCCCGGACAACCGCGGCATGGGCGGCTCGACCATCCCGACCGACTACGACTACACGGCCGAGTCGACGGCAGACGACTTCAAAGCGCTGCTGGACTACCTCAACATCACGCAGACATACGTCTTCTCGCACGACAAGGGCGCGGGCCTGGCCGCCGCCTTCGCGGCCAAGAACCGCGACCGAGTCAAGCGCGTCGGCTTCTCCGAGTACGGCCTGCCCGGGTTCGGCTACGAGCAGCTGTGGGCGCCGAACCCGTCCTGGGACCTGTATGCCAACTGGCAGCTCGCGTTCTTCAGCGTGCCGGACGCGTCGGCGTTTTTCATCCAGGGCAAGGAGCGCGAGATGCTGTCGTGGTACTTCTGGCACGCCGCCTACGCCGGCGACGAGGCCGTCTCTCGTGACCATCTCACCCGCTACGCCGACCAGCTGTCAAAACCGGGCTTCCTGCGCTCCATGCTCACCATCTTCTCGACTCAGGTCGTCGCCGCAGACAACGCGTTCTTCACCGCGCAGATCCGCGACAATCCGCTGGCGATGCCGGCTATCGTGCTCGGCGGCGAGGCCAGTCTGGCGCCTATCAGCCTCATCGAGACTTTCTGGGGGCCCATCGCGAGTAATCTTACCGGCTACACGGTGCCGCGCTCCGGTCACTGGATCCTGGATGAGAACCCGGAAGCGGTGGCGGCATATCTTGCGGATTTCTTTGGCCAGGATGACGGCATCCCGGCTGTGGACTTGACGGCGAGCCTGCAGAATAGATATACTCTGCTCGAGACGCTGGCTTCCGTATCTTCGAACTCCACGTAGAGTGCCGTCTACCCCAATGACATTTTGGGATAGAAGTGGAGAGTTGTACCCTCTTGAACCCGTCAGATTGACAGAAACATGAGAGGACAATTGATATGCACGGGCAAATGGACTCCATGGAATACTTTATGTCTTAGCGGAACAAGAATAATTCACCAGTATCGATGTGTATATGTTACGCAGTATGTATTCTTCTTGTCACACTTTATTCAATCCTGAAATTATCTCTCCATGAAAGACAACTTTCACGACAAGCTCCTGACTACCTCGAAGGGTATAGAGTCTCTCTTACAAGGCCGTGACGGTCAATTTCCTCTGATCCGTTACCACGAAAGGTATCTACCTTTCTCTACTTTCTTTGCGTTGCTCGGATTCTCTGGTCCCCTGTTGATGTTGCATGTGGCCGTACCTAAAGCGGGCATACCACATGGGGTTGGAGAGAGCGACTTTACGCAGCCCACCATGGGAGTGAAGCAGTTGCATCCTTGAAAAGTAAGACTGCCTTATGAATACGAGGTACAGAGCGGTGCAACCGGGGTGCTGATATCTGAATGGAGCGATTTTCAAACTCTGCTAAGCCATGACACACCTAGACCAGCGATCTCCAGATAGCTATTCAAGAAAGACCTGTCCATCATGCACTTGGATCGGGTGGAAAAGCCATTTCGATTGGCGAATGCACAGCAAGGCCCGGACCGGCTCTTTTAGCGTCAGCCCCAACCGTGGGAATGTGACCGGTTGTGACCCGCAATTGACAGGTCTGCCTGTTCCGATTTTGTGGTAACATGTCAGGGTCGTCATGAAGCTCAAACAATCACCCATACTTCGTGTTTTTGCCATACTTGCTCGGCGTTGGTAAGTATCTGCGGTGAGCAAAGCTGAGGCGGCTTTAAATATGAACGTCACCGTTTAGAAGGACAACAACTTCAACACTTCTCAGCAATTCTCATACTATCAAGCAAGAAAGACATGGCTGCGTCATCGCCTCATTATATGGCTCGGGTCACTGCAATGCTTTGCGATTCCGATCGACAACTACGGTGAGGCTCCGCGGCGCATCGGGCAGAGTCAACATACCCATCTCTGAGCTATGTGAGGTCTTGGGCGCGCTTTCGTTGGCCCAAAGCGCAATGTTCCTCCTGTGCGACACCGGTGTCAAGTCCTCGGCCCGCTGACCGAAGGGACTGTCGTTTCAGGCAACTGGTAGGTGCATACTCCACTTGCCGTCGCGGACGGGAATGGTAAGTCAGAACGCATTTGCGCACAGTCCACGAGCCCTGAATCTGGAGCCAGAGTATGGGGTGCCTGCTCAGAGGGCATATATAGTTTGCGGAGAGTGGAGAAGTTTCGTTTTGCCTTTCCTGCTTGCTGTTACTATGACTTTTCCACGACTCCATCATATTCATATATCAAAGTCTAACAAGAACTCATTCCACTCGACCTGCCTCGTTCCTTCGTATCGATCTTAATTTAACGCAGTCAGATTTACAATACTATCAAGCACCATGCGAACCAGCGGCCTTGGACTTGTTTGGCTTTTGTTAACTCTCCCATCCATCCTTGTGGTTGCCAGGCCGCATGCTAAAGACGATCCCCCCAAACCACCCCTCATTGACGGCGATTATCATCCCGCCTCAGATGATGGGTGCATGGAGCAGTGCAAGCTGACCCTAAAGGTACTCGTTTCCCTTACCGTATTACAGACGCATCAGCTCTCGCTTTTCATCTCTTCAGTCTTTCCAACGCGCAAACGTAGCTGACTTCCTGATCTCCTTGCAGCTTCCGCCATACCGATGCGCTATAATCTGCGGCGTACTCCCGTCCACCGAGCCGTCCGTATGCGGCGAGGCCTTGTGTTGGCTCGACGAGAGTGAATGCCTTCCCCATTCGACAGCGAAAATAAGCCCACAATACTATCAGGACGAGTTCGACATCGATTGAGGCGGCAAGTGACTGCGAGTGTGCATCTGTGACGAGCTCATCGACGGTTCAGTCGACAAAAACAAAAGAATATCCGGAGTACGCAACTGGGCAGCCCGAACACGGAAATCAGAGGGTCAGGCGCTCGCGCCCCGCCTGTTCCCATGGTACTCGTGCCGCATGTCAGGGTCTGCCTGCCTGACTTAGCATGCCAGGGACGCCGGCACCATCAATGGGAGAAGTTGGCATCTACATTAAATACACTTATTTGCATGTATGTACATATAAAAGATAGACCAGGGTATAGAATGTAACAACAACACAACGGCGTGAGCCAAAAGTCTTTCAAGAAGGTCATGCTTTCGGGTCATATTGAGCCGCCACATACATCATCACGCGCCTTACGCGCAAGAAGTGGCGAAAGCGCGCAACGGTCATGGCAGCTTGCAGTCAAAGCGCCACGTGCTCTCCAGATTCAGGGTTAGCGAAGCAGACCGTCGAAGGTGCCATCACGATCTTATCTGCTGTTTTTGCCTATATAGGCATGTGCTATTTACCTAGGTAGTTGCCGCCTGAGGGGAGCCCGATGGTTCTCTAAGGGTCCTGGTGATGATGCCAACATAGATGTTACTATCCAGGTAATGTCTAGTTCAGAGTGTTCTCTTAGTCCTTCTTCATCAATAATTATCATAGCCTCTGTCTTGTTTGCATCCTGAAGTGAAGAATCAAATCATACTTAACTGTTCAACTTTGAAACTTCACATTCACAACCTTGTTGCCCTTCTCTCGAGGGGACATGGTCCTTTGATAAGGCACTGTTTCGAGATCATTCATGGTTCTCGTTCATTACTACCAGACATACACCGGACTATCTATCTAATTGCCTCAGATTCTTGGTGCTTCGAAAAATCAGCCTCTCAAAATATATCCATGAACTGGCATGGCCTAGCACCAGTGTTAAGCGATTGCCCAGGTGGTTTCTAGCAGTGGAGCGCTCCATGGAGCCAATCAGATAAAGCCGCTATAGATTGGTGCTAGCCCTGGAGGCCATGCCAGCACATGGGATATTAATTAATTGCAACTCCTCGGGTATACGAAGATTCCTCTTAGGGCTGGGAGGGAAACGCAATTGAGACTCTATGGGCGCTGAGCTCCCGGAAGGCTTGTTCGAGGAAGTCGGCCGTAGGGCATGCTCTTTAATTTGCAGTCCATTCTAAGCTGTTGCGAATAGCTTCAACAGAGGAAATGCGGACTGATGTGTTCCAGAATAGTTCTAAAGAGTCACGCTAACTCTTACAGGCAAGTGTCTATGCACCCCGATCGCGGCTCAACTCTTGGCATTTGCCTATTCAGGAGCGTCTTGACAGCCAGCTGGCCAGCTGGCCTGGATTTTGTTTAGAGCAATTCCATCTCAAGATTCAAAGATTGAGTCTGCTCTCGGACCGGCCTAAGGTACCGACGGAACTGGAGTCAATTAATTAATAATATCGGGATCTCCATGACAATGGAGGACAGGGGCTCGACAGGAGGTAAAACAGCGGACAAAAGAATCCCATTAGATTTCTCTCTTTCGCCAGCGGCAGTTCGAACCCATATATCCTTAATAAGTTTGCCCGTCGGCATATCATTAGACACTGGTCCCTTATCATGACTTACCGTCTCATCTTCATGTTGGTCGTAACCATTCTCGCCACCCCAACTTCCATCTTTGCTGGCCTCCCCTTCGCCGCTGCGTCAAAGATCCCCCCCGTAGAAAACGTCGACATGACAACATGCACCTGCACCTGGTACAAAGGAATAAGCTACACCTGTGACGTGGACCTGGACATGACCAAATGGGGACTTGATGTCTGCACCGGTCAATTTCTCCAGTCGCTGCAGCGCCTCAAAGCGGAGGCGACTTATAGCATCACACCAAAGGGCTTTTGTCGTCTCAAGTTCAACTGGATAAGCGCAGAGAGTGTTGAGTCTGCGATGATGTGTCTCAGGCCGCCTGCTGCTCGGGCTTTCAGGTGCCAGGAGATCATAAACGTATGTCATGTCGCTTTTCCTGACTGAGAACTACTGTTTTGAGGCTAACGAATCGACTGGCTTTGCTTCTAGACATTTTTTGAACCACAGCAACCTAAAAAAAACGGGGGGAGATACAAAATCTCACACATCTCTTGACGACACAGCGGCGTCTAGTCGAAGAGCGAAATGCGACTACCTCTGCCCTGTGTTGGCTCAACGAGCCGAGCGGGCCGGCGCGGATCCTGTGCAATAATGCCCAGGCGGAAGCCATGATGCCGATGGCTACCTAGGTATCTAGGCGGTTTGGTCAAAGATCGTGAAGTCAAATATCTCTCTCCGCGATGGCTGTACGGACTACATACGTATATGGTGCCTTAATCCCTTATGATATTAGCGGGACCGCAATTCTCTCAACGGTAATATCTGACATATGATTTGCCAATCAAGCGTACACATGTCCTTCGCACGTGTCTCGCAAAAAGAGCCAACCCGAGTTTTTATCCGGGGTTTTCTCAACCAAAATCGTGTGTGTCCGTCAATATTGCCAAAAACGGCCGGTATCTTACTTGTCCCCTTTTCTGTTGCAGTCCTATCAGAGCGTGATTCCATCTTGAGCGTTACCGATCCGGGCCTGCGAGTTCTTTCTCATACTTCAACAAAGACCTGAACCCTCGGTCGTTTTGGCAACGACCCACTGATGGAGGTAGCCTGATACGCATTGCTTTCTTCCGGAACGTCAAACCCGTCAGCCAACTCATCCACGAAGCGATCCAGCTCCGCATCGCTGTCCTGATCGCCCTCCTCGCCGCCACTGCTCTCCGCCTCGCTTTCGGCCTCGAGTCTTCTCTTCCGGGTAGAGCTCCCCTCGCCAGCGCTGACGCTCTCTGCCCGCTCGCTACCTGCAGCCTGCAGAGCGCTGCGTACGAGGCTGCTGTTCAGATTGTATCCTCGCAGAGGCCGGTCCGAGGCCCTGGCCGGCTTGTCATGGACGCCATCAAAGCCCTCGATGACCTTGATCTGCTTCCGCCACTTCTGCGGGTTCCGGCTGGTGTCGTAGCGGCCCACCTCGCGGCCGTTGAGCGTCTCGAGATCGAGGGCGTCCGTGCGGCAGTCGCCCCAGAACCAGCGGTTGCCGTCCTGAATGCGGCGGTCGTGTTTTGTCGAGTACGCTCGCGCGCGCTGCAGACCGGTGAGGCCGGCGCTGAGGTCGGGTAGGAAGTCGTCGTCGGCGGCCTTCTGCGGCGGAAGCCATAGCATCGATGCCTCTGCCTCGTAGCAACGACCCATCACGCGGCTGAACGGTATCTGCAGGCTCTTCGAGGGGTCGTGTAGGCGGTACCATTCGCCGTACCCTTCTAGGCCCACTGGCAAATCTTCCGGCGATACAACTGCATGGCCCCTTTCGAAGTCGAAGGCGCGGACCATGTCAGTCGTATACGCAGTCCCGGTGATGTGGGCGCTCGTATTGTAGGGATGCCCGTCATCGTTGTCGTCGTCACTTGCCGTATCGAGGTGGGAAAACTTGAGCTTTATCGAGTGAACCTGCATGACATCCGTGACAGTGACAGAATGCTTATCGTTCGTGGGTATCAGACGAACAACATCGCCGATAGTGATGAATTCGGAGCCAATGTAAATGCCCTTGCAAAGAACTTCGGCATTGGGCCAGGAGCCCCTGAACCGGTATTTCTCGACTAGGGAGAATGAGGACATGACCATGAGAGCGTGCTTGATTGTAGGGTGCCATAGTTTCTGCTCGATAAATCTTAAGAATTCGTGCCACAGGACAAAAGGCCTGATGTGGTGCAATGCTACATATTTGTATTGCTTGGACATCGACTTGTCATCGCCGTTCGGGTCTGGTAAGTTTTCCACGCGAAATCCAGAGTTGATGACATGGTATTCTTTATCAGTCTCAAAGACCAGATCTTCGAGCCGTAGCTCCTCGTTGGCAACTTGCCCGATGACACCAGCCTCCCAACAGGGAAGGCCTGTGAACTCGCCCTTTTCAGAGTCATAGATCTTGTACTGCTTTGACCCGTCGTCGAAGCAGAGCTCTTCTGTGGCCCCGAGTGTGCGCACGAACAGAACCAACTCCGCGATTCGCGGGACCCACAACGGCTGCTGCGATATATGCTCGAGAAACTTGGGAAGAAGGCTCCTCTCGGCTCGCCAGTCCATCGACATGGTCTCCTGGATGAGTTCGTCCAGGGTGCCCTCCTTTTGGAGCTTGTCGATAAGGTGTCGATACACGTCCGGGTTTCCTTCGTCGTCGACTTTCAAGTCGGGTTTTTTGGGCCTGCCCACCTTGCCGGTCTTTGGCATATCGGATATGTTTTGGTCTGTCTTTCGCGATCTGGCGGCCTTAGTCTTCGGCGTGTTACCCGTACACAGGGCGCATGGACAGCCCGTATTGTCACCGTCATTGTTCATGAGATGCAGAAAGTGCGGGAAGAATCTGTTCGGTGAGTCGAACCACTTGTGAGTAGGGTGCCCGTATAGCCATTTATCGAACTGGCGCGCAAGTTAATATCAGGTTGACTCATATATGAGCTGAGCTTCGCACATTTTTTGGATTGCCGGGCCTTGGCCTCTGATACAACGCGTAGCCATAAGGTAGTTTATCGAGGCAATAAGTGATACCTAGAATAAGATTGCTGGTCAATAAAAATTCAAACTAATAAGTCCGCAGGCTTTATTCTTGACCCCGATCATTTTGCAAGTATTGAAACCATGAGAAAGCCATACACTAACTTGAGGGTGTCCAACCACCTGGTGCACCTCTCAGACTAGCCAACTCTTACCTGGCTGCGTTTCACCACGATGCTCCATCCATTGCGTACCCAACTTTTCAAGATAGATGGTTGGTGGGTCTACCAGCCTGTGAGTGCCAGTAGATGAGGGCCGATGAGTAGGGTCCCCATCAGAGACGGGTTTGATAGCGACTGTGCGGCGAAGGATTGGGGAACTCGTTGGTCTGAACATTGCGTCCAATGTCAACCTAGTGAAATGTAGATCAGGTTGAGGGGTGGAAGCATGTTCAAGAGTTCGTTCGAAGTGAAGATGGCGGTACTATGATTGATCTATATGGATAATTCGAACTCGAAGCTCAGGTGAGTCTGCAGTTTTCTTCAGCTGGCAGAGTGCCCCGATCATCGTGAATAACTTTTTCTGGAGAAGTACTCGGCCTCCGTGTTTGACCATGCAGTCCGTTGTTCACTCATGATTCAGAATACGTTGACATCGCTAAAGTCTGAAGCCATTTCCGCGCCGAGTCCGTGTTGGGACTTCAGTATAGAGTCACAGCAGCCAAATAGATGCCAGCTGAAAGCCACAATTTTGGTTCTATCATCTTTACTATATTCTCATCGTCTTGGCAAAATCAGCTCAGGATTCCATCCTAGTAACGGTTTTCGCATAATTTGCTCTCCGTTGGAGGTTCCTCGACCCTGGAATGCCCGAGGCCCTTCAAGCCAACACTGGCTTTACCATGGATATCTGAGCCCGCCGTCCCATCCCAGACTCTAAACCACATCCCCTTTGCTAGGGGTTCAGACCTCTTTTAATGCAAGACTGGGATCATCAGCAGACAAATTCGTCGTCAGATCTTTTCCTCATGAGCTTGTCCCACAGGATCTCGGCCGCAAATTCCGTGCAGCTCTATTCACCCACCTTGATAGCCTGACCGGAAATGCTCACAGGACCGAAGATGCATGGCGAGGGACTACGCCGATAGACATGTTGCAAGATCCTGATATTACGGCCCTCCTGTCCGAAGATAATTGTTCAATCAATAAGGATACGATAGTCCATCAAAAAAGCACAGCGCAATTAACGCCGGGACTTCAATGTGATAAGGGGCAACGACGTATGCTCCCAGCCGTCCGTATGGGAAATGGGACAGACCAGAGTTGCTTCGACAGTTAACAAACGAATCGCAAGTGCTAGTAATCAATGCGCATATTTCGGCTTCGTCCACAAGTCCTTGTCAATTTCCGAATTTTCTAATTTTCTCCTACTTCAGCTGCTGTATTGCGTCCGGGTATCATCTATTGAAGTCACCTTGGAATCCACTGCCAGAGAGATGATAGCAAACGCTTGCAGATTCAGCGGTTTCGTGTCTGGGTGACGATGAACGGGATGTCTTTATCAGACTGACGCGGAGTGTCAGCGATGATATCTTCAGACGAGATTTGACTTTACCTAGCGTGCCAAGCATTCGGCCACAGGTCAACCCCTGGCTGCCAACAATTCAGCCGCAACTTCCAGGATCATCGTCAATCTCCAGTCGCTGCATTGCGAAACCCTTCTTGTGCCGCATCGGCAAAGATGTCGTTCCTTAAGAGCGTCCTGCTCGGAAAGCACAATGCCTCTGCCGACAGTCCGACAAAGCGAATATCGACGCCCGCCGGGGACAGGTTGTCGACCATCTTGGAGAACGCCCAGGACCATTCGCGTTCGAGGTCTTCGCGGCGATCCTTCTCCAAACTCGTCACCCCCATGGAGGGCGGCAAGAAGAGCTTTGACCGGTCCCCGTCCACAACACCGTACAGTCTGCCGAGCATCTGGTCCGAAGCGTCGCTTGCGACCTCGGAAAAGCTTGAGCCTTCTGGGCCCAAGAAGTATCTCGCTAGGCGCGGAGGGTGGAAACGTCTGGTATTGTTAATCGCACTTGCCATTCTTGTTATCGTGGGTGTTGTCGTGGGTGTCGTAGTTGGCTTGCGACAGAAGAACCAGAACAGGTACGGTGTATCCATGGCGAAGTTCGTCCCAATGTGCGGTAGCTGCGTGGACTAAAAAGCGTATCCAGTGACGGCGCGGTATCATCAGAATCACCAGAATCACCAGAATCGTCCGAATCGTCCGAATCATCGGACTCCAACCCCTCCCGCTCACCACCAGATTCCGACGAGACTGAAAACTTCATACCAGTTTCTCCGTCCACCGACGATGAACCCGGTCCGGACTTTCCGCGCGGAACTTACTCTGTCGTCACCTTCTTGGACACTGTTCAGTCGAACTGCACGTCGAATCCCCTGACATGGTCCTGCTTCCCCTATACCGACTACAACACCTCACCACTCGAAGCCCTCACCGTCTTCAATTGGAAGATCGAGCAATCCTCAGATAGCAAAGACAAGTTCACCGTATCCTCTAGCCTAAACCCTCTCTCTATCGCTTTCGACAACACTCCTCTAAAGCTCGTCAATGCCGGCGAGGACGGCGAGCATTACCGCCTGCAGGTCACGCTCGACAGGGAGGTCAGGGCAACTGGACCCTTGACTCCCGACAACAGCGCCGCAACATGCTTCTTCAACGCCACCACCCTGCAGGCCTATCTCTACACCCGCCGTGCTCGATCCTACCCTGAGCCCGAGTACGACATCGGGACTGACGCCGCATTTCCGCAGTGGCCCTACGCCGTGCGCGTCGAGCAGGTCATCTCGGGCGGGCCGGACGTGCCCAGCTGTTTTCGGGTCGAGGATGGGGCGATTGGAGAGAGGATCACCGAGGGTCTGGAGCCGACAGAGCAAGGCGCGGCGAGCTTGTGCAGTTGCCTGTACAAGAACTGGAGAACGCCTGACCCCAACAGATTCGACTGAGTCAACATAATGATGATGAGAGCGGCGATGGGGCGTTGGGCCATGATATCTCACCGTCGGGGGACTTTATTGTCGATCAGGTCGTTCTGTATATAGCCTACATATTATGTATTTACGTCTGAGGCCGTTGATCCTCACTAATCGATACCCATCCATACATAGTCCAGTGTTCTTGATGTAAAAACTTGTTCTTCTCAAGCATTACGAATCTGAGTTTTATATGCCGCCACACTTCTACCCCACTTCAGCCAGAGAACCAGTCACCCAGTGAATGCTTCCACCGGCGCCCACCAGGATAATACCGTCGTCGTCCAAAAAGAATTACATTGCCAAAAGATAGTCCCGGCGGGGCTCGAACCCGCGGCATCCGCATTACCAAGAAGGGATTTGGTCATATTGTTGAAGACTCAAGAATATAAGAACGGCGCTGGATGAAGGTTAGTCACATGAATCGGTCATTTATCGGTCGTGGAAACTGACCGCTACCACTGCGCCACGGGACTCCATTTGAACAAGAGCTTGATTTATTATGGTTTATAAATCTCAACATCAAGCTCGTGTTGTGGCATTCTTTGTTCGGTAATCTCAATTGTAAGATGGAACTTGGCATCAGGCCTTCAAACGCAGCTTTGCGGGCAACTTGGTCAACCTGGCTGACAATGTCCGGCGAGGGAGAAGACAGCATCGAGTTCTTCACATGGGAGTGTTTCATGTGAATACAAGAAGCGAGCATCTATTATCTAGAGGGTTGAATCAACAGAGCATTGCGATGCCGTTTCCCACGGCCATAGGTGGCAGCATGCCGCAGCCGGCTCCGGCTCGGTCAACAACTGCACGAACTGGTCCAGCTGGGTCAACAGAAGGCAGAATTGAAGGTCTAAGATCTAGCGCTGTAGGTGCTTTGATAGCTAGGCAGGCTCCTAGCTGCGTTACCATGGTAGCCTGTGGCATATACACGGTCGATACCGAAAGCAGCAGAGCCAACCTTCCAGATGTCGAAAAATACTCCAATGAAAGACCTAACTGACAACTATTCTCTTCGGTTTCTCTCTTCAAGAACCTTGGAGTCTATAAAACACTCTATGATACTTTCCTGTCGGCTTTCTGCGGAACGTGACGCTTTGCACTTTGGTCTACCATCTTCGCGGTCCATTACGTGACCGTTGTCTGAGCGTTTGACGGATGGACTTTTCTTTCGTTGTTTACATCGTGCGTCACTTCGTCGAATCGACCTTCATCTTGCAGTTTTATTCGCACCAGTCCAGCTATTCATGAAACAGGTTGTGGATATCAACTCTCTCTTTCAAGTCGATGAGTTAGGAGTTCTAGGCTCTTGCACTGAGGTCTTCATCTTGAGCGAGTCAATCCTTGACGTGATCTCCATGCCGTTTTGACTGACTGTGGACCATTTCAAGTCACGATCCTGGACTCAGGCGAACCGAAAACCCCGTCTCTACACAGGGTAAAGATACACCTCTCTCCAGCTAACCCGCAAAAGAGAACGTCATCTCCACCGGCTGGCGGGATGTCGCCAGTTCCAATGAGCAGGCGCCGGCAAAAGATTCAGAAGGCTTTCGCTCCGTACTCGCCTATGAATCTCGAAGACCCTATCGGACCCGAAATTCGGGAAAGGGTGCCCTTCCTTGACCATGACCTCGAGGAATTCGAAGCTGAAGAGAGCAAGAGGAAACAAGATATGAATGACCCACCGGTGGAGTCTATTTGCGAGCAAATGTTTAAAAAGCAGCTCGAGGATCTACCGGCCCCGGAGGAAGACAAAAAACTCGTGGAGAAGTCCGGGAGACGCATTACGGGCCGGATGCGCCTGGTCGACCTGCAACTTGAACGCCGCAACCGGGAGCTGCGTACACTTATCGACGAACAGGCCAAGCGAGCCATCAACCAGAAGCTCTTCACCAGTGCAAGAGGTAGGCTAGAGAGACAAATTGGGAACATGCGGCTAGAGCTTGTTGCCCTCAAGCGTCAAGAGGGCGTAATTCGAGGCCTACTGTGGGACAAGCGCCACCAGTTGCGGTTGGCACAAAACCAAGATGCAGCTGTGGACCACGTCGTGGATAACATGGTCCGGTCTTACGAGATCAGCCCCGCCAATTTCAATGCCATCCCTGACTATGCCCAGAAGATCCCACGCGGGTCAAGTGAAAATGCAATGTTCCGACAACGAGCAATCCTCAGGTACGATGTCGATGTCGAAGACCCGAAAGACGCTGGTCGAGATCCCAGTAGACGAAGAGTTTTGTGGTGTCCGGTCACAAAGGGCTATCATGACTCACCAGAAGTCGTCGCCGCACACATAGTGCCCTGGGCCATTGGGGAGACGAATTGCATCTACCTGTTCGGCGAAGAGGAAACGGGTACTGGTCATTTGATGAGTGGGAAGAATGGGTTGTTGCTGCATCCCAGCATCGAGAAGGCGATGGACAAAGCCCAGCTTGCGATTGTGCCGGCCGACGAAAAAGACCCAAGTGCGGAAAGGCTCAAGGTCATTGTGTTTGACAGAGACATCCTGACCAGACCAGCAACTGCGTCCATCCAATGGGCAGATCTTGACGGCCTTGAGCTTGAGTTCAAGACCGAGCACCGGCCGGGACTGAGATACCTTTACTTTACCTTCCTGATGACAATTTTCCGCTGCAGGAGGTTTGAATGTACTGGGTGGAAAACAGACCTGATGAGATACGCCAGTGGCAAGGCGTGGGCGTCTCCAGGAAAGTGGTTGCGAGGAACCAGTCTACGCGCTATGGCCGCCAGAATTGCGCATGAGCCGAATCTGGAGAAATTCTTGGGAACGTCGGATCTGCCCATGTTCGAGAGAACTACAGACCAGGAGGACGACGAGCTGTTCTCGGATGAGGCATTGGAGACCTATAACGCCAAAGCGATGGGGAAGCCGGCTGAAGCGGAGGAAACCGGAGAATTCGAGGAAGGAGATGCCGAGTGGTCAGCTGAAGAGTAAGGACCCGAAACAGACTGTAATCCTTTCTGTCTGATATCCCTGTTTCAAATCAAAGTTTACAAGAGCAAGACGATAGGCCCTAAAGAGCATCAAAATGTGGTTTTAATCTCGCTTGTGCTTCAAGCCGACATGTGAACGTCTCCTTGGTCCCGAACCCGAGCTTTGGACTCTGAACTCTGAACTCTGAACTCTGAACTCTGAACTCTGGACTCTGAACCCTGAGCCCTGAGCCCTGAGCCATTACCTTGACAACATGCCCGTATCAAAACGGAAGCAAGATGCCCTCCGCCAGCTTCAAGGGGAGTACCTTCTCCCGACCGTCTCGCCCACTACAGGAAAGTTGAATACAATCAGTCTCGTCTGGGATCACGATCGCCTCTGGG
>QQTW01000188.1_pt1 | contig 36192 bp, 34 predicted proteins | sample 1904831 | NCBI WGS metagenome assembly QQTW01 (sample SAMN09435610, study PRJNA476489) | Subsurface metagenome, whole genome shotgun sequencing project.
TATACCTACCCAGGGATGAGGTTCATGTCTGGTGTGCTTCTCTTGAGCAATCGACATCACAAGTTCAACAGTTAGCAAAAACCCTCTCTCCAGACGAAAAGCTCAAGGCTGACCGTTTCCACTTTGAACAGCACCGGCAGCGTTTTATTATTAGTCGTGGAGTTCTGCGAGCTATTCTGGGTTGGTATACAGGCATCAAGCCGAGCCAGTTGCAATTCTGCTATGGTCCGTATGGCAAGCCAGCACTGGCAATAGATACCGCTAGTACGCTTCATTTTAATTTGTCTCACTCGGATGGGGTTGCTCTGTATACTCTCGCCTACGACCGGCAACTCGGTATTGATATTGAACGCCTGCGTCCCGTTTCCGAAATTGAGCAGATAGCCAAGCGCTTCTTTGCCACCAGAGAATATGAAGAGTTACGTACATTCCCTTTAGAACAACAGCGCGAAGCATTTTTCCGTTACTGGACCCTTAAGGAAGCTTATATCAAAGCCACAGGTCGAGGTCTCTCGTTACCTCTAGATCAGTTTGAGGTGTCCCTGGCATCAGGAACAGCGGCTTTAACGCTCCTAGAAGATGCACAAGAAGCTGACCTGTGGTCGCTAAAGGAACTAAGTATTGGGCATGACTACAAGGCAGCTATTGCTGTGAAAGGAGATAGTTGGCAGCTCAAATGTTGGCAATGGTTAAGCAAGTGACTTACATGTAACGTACTCTTCCTCTGCGTCCTTGGCGTCCTTGGCGGTTGCAAAGTGAGCTACATGTAACGAGTTAGTTGGACGCGGTAGCGATCTTTTTTAGTGACATTAACTTCCCCAACCTCCAGACGACCCTTGCCGCGAATGGCAATTAAGTCCCCCGGCTTGACAAGATAACTCGACTGGGTGATTTCCTTCCAGTTCACTCGGACATCACCGCCGTCAATGAAATCCGCCATTTTGCTACGCGACATACTAAACCCAGCTGACGCGATCGCATCTAGCCGCAGGGAAGCCTCTACTGTCGTCAATTCTTTCTTCTTCGGTTCTCGAATCTTGAGTTCGCTCAAGTCAATTCGCTGTGTTTTGACTGGCACTGAGCGTACCTGGTTGAGATTCATCTCCAAAAATTCCACCAACTCTGGCACAACAATTGCTTGCGCTCCTCGCTCGCCCAGAACAATAATGTCGCCAGTTTTATCGCGGACAATTCCAGTTCCCAGCATCGCGCCCAGAAAGTCGCGGTGAGTAGCTGTATCAAATAGAAAATTACCAGCAATATCCAGCGCCGCCACTTGAACTTGGGTTTGCTCTAAGGGAACTTCCTCACGTGCGATCGCAATCCGTTGTCGTTCTGCCTGTGGATATCCGCCCCAAGCAGTCATCTGCACCTCTGTTAAACGACTGAACGCTCGAGTAGTTTCCGCCACTTCTGGGGGAGAGAGAAAATCTGTCAAAACAACTTCCCAAGTTTTGATCGCTTGATCCGCCTGATCGATGACACGAGCTACACTGTCTCGATTTTCAACTGTCTTTAAAAGTTCTTCACGTGGTAGCATTCTAAATTGTTTTGAGTTTAATTGTTATACTCAGCTGGGTCACCATAACCTTGGATATTTTCTGGCTCAAACTGACGAAGTATCCGGGTTGCCTGACGAGTCACACTTTCAGAAGCCTGAACTACAATTAAATATTTACCGGCGTTCAGGCGGTTGCGGTAAGGTAAAGCGTCACCACTGCCCAACAACAAGCCGGTTCCACCACCAGCAAACACGCTACCCATACCACCAGCGACAGCGCCCAGCAATCCACCGATGAAGTGATTGCCAAATTGGCCTGCCCAAGGAAAAGTATTCAAACCAGTAACAATATTGAAAGCTACCCCAGCTACAAAGCCGAACGGTACAACCCAATAGGACATGAGTTGCGACTGCTTTTTAGCTTGCTCATTGGGATCAATCAAACCAAACTCATCAGCGCTTTTGTAGCCTCTGCCCAGAATGCTTACTTTATTAATCGGTATGCCATCTTTCTCTAGGGCTAAGTATGCGGCTTCTGCCTGAATGCGGTCTGGTAACACGGCAACAAGGTAATTCATATATGTAAAAATTTTTGTTTAATAGAAATTTGCCTCAATTGCTATTTTGCACCTTCGTCAGATCCTCCCCCAGTTATGGTTGACTGAAAAAGGGGTGTAGGGTGTGGAGTGCAGGGGAAGATTATGTTCCGTGGTAGTCTTAAATCGATGGTTATTACGTGGTGTTTGTGCCTAATAATCAAACTTTACTCGTAACTTGCTTAAAAAGCCAAAGTTCAAACCGTAACTTTGCTATAACGTCATTCTAAAAAGAAAAACCCAAACCATGTCAAAAGTTCTCGTGTCCGACCCAATCGACCAGGCTGGGATAGACATACTCTCCCAAGTTTCTCAGGTTGACGTAAAAACGGGCCTGTCGCCGGAGGAAATGGTACAAATTATTCCAGAGTACGATGCGTTAATGATTCGCTCCGGCTCCCGCATTACCAAGGAAATTATCGAAGCTGGGACGCAGCTAAAAATTATCGGTCGAGCGGGTGTGGGCGTTGATAATGTAGACGTGCCTGCTGCTACACGTAAAGGAATTGTAGTTGTCAATTCCCCAGAAGGCAATACGATCGCGGCGGCTGAACATGCGCTCGCTATGATGCTGTCTCTTTCTCGCTACATTCCTGATGCTAACCAATCAGTCAAAAGAGGCGAGTGGGACCGTAAAAGCTTTATCGGAGCAGAAGTCTACAAGAAAACCTTGGGTGTTGTTGGTTTGGGTAAAATTGGCGCTCATGTTGCCAACGCTGCTAAGGCAATGGGAATGAAACTGCTGGCATATGACCCGTTTATTTCCGTAGAACGGGCGGAGCAACTTGGTTGTCGCTTAGTCGACATCGATTTGCTGTTTCAGGAAGCAGACTATATCACCCTGCACGTGCCAAAGACGCCAGAAACCACCCACCTGATCGACTCCAAAGCATTGGCGAAGATGAAACCCACTACGCGAATTATCAACTGCTCTCGCGGGGGCATCATTGACGAAGCGGCTTTGGCAGTGGCGTTAAAAGAAGGTAAAATTGCTGGTGCAGCGTTGGATGTCTACGAAACCGAACCGCTACAAGACTCGCCATTAAGAGCATTGGGAAAAGAGGTCATCCTCACCCCTCATTTAGGAGCCTCCACCGCTGAAGCCCAAGTTAATGTAGCGATTGACGTGGCAGAGCAGATTCGGGATGTGCTACTGGGGCTACCGGCGCGCTCAGCTGTGAATATTCCAGGGCTAGGTCCCGATGTGCTAGAAGAACTCAGACCTTACATGCAACTGGCTGAAACACTGGGCAACCTGGTGGGACAGCTGGCTGGGGGACGGGTAGAGTCGCTAAACGTTAAACTGCAAGGGGAACTAGCGACTAACAAGAGCCAACCCCTAGTAGTAGCAGCGCTTAAAGGACTGCTCTCTCAAGCTTTACGGGAACGGGTGAATTATGTCAATGCCAGCATCGAAGCCAGAGAGCGAGGGATTCGCGTGATTGAAACGCGAGATGCTTCGATTCGCGACTATGCTGGCTCAATACACTTGGAAGCAAAAGGTTCTTCGGGTGAGCATTCTGTAACAGGCGCTTTGTTGGGAGATGGAGAAATCCGTCTCACAGACATTGATGAGTTTCCGATCAACGTTCCCCCCACCAAGCACATGCTGTTCACCCTGCACCGTGATATGCCTGGGATCATTGGCAAGCTGGGCTCCTTACTAGGTAGTTTTAATGTCAATATCGCCAGTATGCAGGTGGGACGCAAAATCGTACGTGGCGATGCGGTAATGGTGTTGAGTCTTGATGATCCTCTACCCGATGGGATTTTGGCTGAGATCATCAAAGTGGCAGGAATTCGGGATGCGTATACGGTAACTTTATAGGAGTCAGGAGACAGAAGTCAGAAGTCAGAAGGGACTATTTCTCCTGAATTCTGAATTCTGTTTTCTGGATTCTGATTTATGGCCAACAACTGGTGGGAACTGCAAATTATTTGTGATCCAGACTTAGAAGATTCTATCTTCTGGCAGCTGGAGAAGTTTGGTTGCAAGGGGATGGCTAGTGAGAAGAAAGGAAATTCCTACCTAGTACGTGCTTACTTGCCTGAAAACCAAGCACAATTACCAGAATTGCAGGAGCTTTCGCTATCGCTACGCCAAGATGCTCTCACAATTGGGCTGCCAGTGCCAACACTGCAGTGGCAAGTGATTGATGAAGAAGACTGGGCAAGTAGCTGGAAGGAACACTGGCAACCCCAGGAGATTGGCGATCGCTTTTTAATCAACCCAGCATGGCTACCGCTCCCCAAAAAATCAGATCGTCTCGTTTTACTACTTGATCCAGGTATGGCCTTTGGTACTGGCAATCATGCCACAACTCAGCTATGTCTAGAGTCGCTGGAAATGCAAATGAGTAGTGGCTCCACAGATCCGGTACTGGCAGATATTGGTTGTGGATCTGGTATTCTCTCGATTGGGGCGGTGTTGCTGGGGGCAAACAAGGTATATGCAGTAGATACTGATCCCCTAGCGGTGCAGTCTACTGGCAGTAACAGCTTACTTAACGGGATTAGCCCTCAGCGCTTGGTAGTAGAGCAAGGCAGTGTGGATCGTCTGCTCCAACTGACCTCGGCACCAGTTGATGGCATCATGTGCAATATTTTGGCTGAGGTAATTATTGACTTGATCCCGGCGATGAGTGCGATCGCTAAGCCTACAACATGGGGTATCCTCAGCGGCATTTTAGTGAACCAAGCCAAAGCCGTTACAGATACTTTAGCTCAACATGGGTGGCTTGTTGCCACCCTCCAGCAGCAGAAAGACTGGTGTTGCTTGAATATCCGGCGTTCTTGACGATAGCTCAAAGTAAGGGTTGTAGCCGTTGAATTAGTGCGTCAGCTGGTACAACACCTTCAATACGCTCCACGGGCTTACCCTGCTTAAAGAGTACTAGCGTTGGTAGAGCATGGATTTGATGCTGACTCGCTAGCTGAGGATACTTATCCGTGTTGATCTTCACTACTTTTAGCTGTTGCTTCATCTGGGCATTTACCTGCTCTAGAATCGGAGCCATCATTTGACAAGGACCGCACCAGTCAGCATAAAAATCTACTAACACTGGTAAATCAGAGCCGGAAAGCATTTCTTCAAACTTGTTAAACTGCTGTTTAGTTGCCATATAACCAAACTACTTTTCTACTATTCAATTCCGATCCTAGTTCAAGAACTCGGCTTAGTCTCGTTTGTCAATGCCTAGTTCCTGCTTAAACTCCTAGAATGCCTGCCCCATATGCCTCTACTCTTAAAAACCTGTTGTTAACGTTTCCATAGCTTCAGCATGTCAAATGATTTGTAAAATAGACCACTAGATTGATATGAGCTGAATCTTCAAAGAAAAATTTTATGGAAGTCTTGCCAGAAAACATGCAACGGTTGCCTAACCAAGTGGCAGTTGTCACCGGCGCTTCAAGAGGAATTGGTAGAGCGATCGCGCTCAGCTTAGCTTCTGTTGGAGCCAAGGTTGTAGTTAACTATGCCAATTCCAGCGCCGCAGCCCAGCAGGTGGCAGATGAGATTATAGCGGAGGGAGGCAGTGCGATCGCACTTCAGGCTGACGTATCTAAGGCAGAGCAAGTAGATACTCTTCTTAGTACCGTGATGGAAAAGTGGAATCGGGTTGATATCCTGGTCAACAACGCTGGAATTACCCGCGACACACTATTGCTACGAATGAAGCCAGAAGATTGGCAAGCTGTAATTGACCTTAATCTCACCGGTGTTTTCTTATGTACCCGCGCTGTCAGTAAAGTGATGCTTAAGCAACGCGCAGGGCGCATTATCAGCATTACCTCCGTTGCCGGTCAAATGGGCAACCCTGGTCAAGCCAACTACAGCGCCGCTAAAGCAGGCGTTATCGGGTTTACCAAAACAGTAGCAAAAGAACTCGCTCCTCGCGGCATTACAGTCAACGCCGTTGCCCCTGGCTTCATAACCACCGATATGACCAGCAATATCAAGGCAGACGAGATTCTCAAATATATCCCCCTCGCTCGCTACGGTCAACCAGAAGAAGTTGCCGGTATGGTTCGGTTCCTCGCCGCCGATCCCGCTGCTGCTTACATCACTGGGCAAGTCTTCAACGTTGATGGCGGCATGGTTATGGCATAAATTTAGCACTCACCGCTAGAGAGTGCTAAATTGGCAATAGGAAGTGCGAGGTAGTAGAACATGGCAAAAATTATTGCATTTAATGAAGAATCGCGGCGGGCACTAGAGCGGGGTGTAAACGCCCTTGCCGATGCTGTCCGCATTACCTTGGGACCTAAAGGTCGCAATGTCCTTCTGGAAAAGAAATTCGGCGCACCTCAAATTGTGAATGACGGCATCACGGTAGCCAAGGAAATTGAATTAGAAGACCCCTTGGAAAACACCGGCGCTCGACTCATTCAGGAAGTGGCTTCCAAGACTAAGGATATTGCTGGGGATGGTACCACCACGGCAACTGTTTTGGCTCAGGCAATGATTCGGGAAGGCTTGAGAAACGTGGCAGCTGGGGCAAACCCAGTCAGCTTACGGCGGGGCATTGAAAAAACAATCGACAAGCTGGTTGAGGAAATCGCAGCTTTAGCCAAGCCGGTAGAAGGCAGTGCGATCGCGCAAGTTGCCACCGTTTCAGCTGGCAATGATGAAGAAGTCGGTCAAATGATTTCTGAAGCCATGGAGAGAGTCACCAAAGATGGTGTGATCACCGTTGAAGAATCTAAATCTCTGACGACGGATCTCGATGTCGTTGAAGGAATGCAGTTAGACAGGGGCTATATTTCCCCTTACTTCATCACCGATAACGAGCGGATGGTAGTAGAATTTGAAAACCCCCGCATCCTAATCACCGACAAGAAAATCAGCAGCATCCAGGATTTGATTCCGGTATTGGAAAAAGTTGCCCGTTCCGGTCAACCGCTGCTGATAATTGCGGAAGATGTTGATGGAGAAGCCCTAGCAACTTTGGTGGTGAACAAAGCGCGGGGTGTGCTGAGTGTATGTGGGATCAAAGCACCTGGATTTGGCGATCGCCGCAAAGCCATGTTGCAAGACATTGCTGTTCTGACCGGCGGGCAGCTGATTTCCGAAGAAGTAGGCTTGAGCCTGGATATCGTCTCCCTGGAGATGATGGGAGTCGCACGTAAAGTAACGATTGATAAAGAAACCACCACAATCGTTGCTGGCGGCGAAACCAAAGCCGACGTAGAAAAGCGAATTGGTCAAATTCGTAGGCAGCTCGAAGAAACCGACTCGAGCTACGACCAAGAAAAACTGCAAGAACGAATCGCCAAACTCGCTGGTGGTGTGGCAGTCATTAAAGTAGGTGCGGCTACTGAAACCGAACTTAAAGACCGCAAACTGCGGATTGAAGATGCTCTCAACGCCACTAAAGCTGCTGTGGAAGAAGGCATCGTCCCTGGCGGTGGCACAACTTTGATTCGTCTAATCAGCAAAATCAGCGAGATTAAGAATAGCCTAAACGACGAAGAAAAGATTGGAGCAGACATTGTAGCGCGATCGCTCGAAGCTCCCCTGCGGCAGATGGCAGACAACGCCGGTGCCGAAGGCTCTGTGATTGTTGAGAAGGTACGGCAATCCGATTTCAACATTGGCTACAACGCTGCTACTGGCGAATTTGAAGACTTGATTGCGGCTGGAATTATTGACCCTGCCAAAGTTGTGCGCTCCGCGTTGCAAAACGCTGGCTCGATTGCTGGAATGGTCTTAACCACCGAAGCTCTTGTAGTCGAAAAGCCTGAGAAGAAAGCTGCTGCTGCTCCCGATATGGGTGGTATGGGTGGCATGGGTGGCATGGGTGGCATGGGCGGCATGGGCGGCATGGGAATGATGTAGCCCTTCCCCTAAATAAATATACTCAAAGTAGTTTATCTACCCACAGAACAAGCTATAAATAAACCTTCCATCTTTAGGGAGGTTTTTTCTTGGTGAGGTCAGCGATATTTGAATCCCTACCGATTACTATTGGCCTGTTTGTAAGTGCGGCTATAGTTATTGCCATCGTTGGCACCCAGTTAAGCACGATTGCTGATCGTATAGCTGACAAAACAGGATTGGGTGAAGCTGTTGTGGGTGGCTTATTCTTAGGTGGCAGTACCTCCTTAGCGGGCTTGGTAACTAGTATTACCGCTGCTAGTGAGGGCCATGCAGAATTGGCAATTAGCAACGCTTTGGGTGGTATCGCTGCCCAAACCATGTTTTTGAGTATTGCGGACATAACCTACCACAAGGCGAACTTAGAACATGCTGCCGCCTCAGCGACGAGTCTGATGCAGGTAACACTGCTCCTCACTTTGTTAACAATTCCCCTACTGGCAATGGCAGGGCCAGATGTGAGTATTTTGGGGATTCATCCTGCCTCCTTTCTGATGCTCGCCGTCTATATTTTCGGCTTATATTTGGTGACTGAAACCCAAGCTACACCAATGTGGGAGCCAAAGCAGACTGATGAGACACGCTTTGACGAACCAGATTTAGACCAGACCGATGGATCTGGGGCTGGGTTGTGGTTATGGTTTGTTGTGTTTGCCACAGTTATTGCGGTTGCTGGTTATGTCGTAGCAGAATCTGGGGAAGAAGTCGCTAAATATACTGGCATTTCTGAAACTGTTGTGGGTGGCTTGTTGACCGCCGTATGTAATTCACTACCGGAACTAGTAACCTCTGTGGCTGCTGTGCGGCGAGGCGCACTAACACTAGCGGTCAGTGGCATTATTGGTGGTAATTGTTTTGATATTTTGTTCGTGGCGTTTTCAGATTTTGCCTATCGCCCTGGTTCCATATACCATGCGCTCACCGCAAGTCAGATTTTCATTATTTCATTAACCATGCTGCTGACTGCTATCCTCCTATTAGGCTTATTGCGCAGGGAAAAGCATGGCATTGCTAATATCGGCTTCGAGAGTTTTTTCATCCTAATTTTGTATGTAGGTGGGTTTCTGCTGCTGTTCTATCAAAGTTGATGGCTAAGCCTCTACACCCGCACACAGGCCATGACCAATTGCTTAAAATCACAGTGACCCATTTTATCTATAGCCAATAGCATGGCAAAAACACGTGTTCCTTTAAGAGCCGTAGCTCAAGCCAATGACGATTTCTTCTATGAGCGACCCGGTAGTCTGCCGGGAACACTCCATATTGAGGAAAATTCTCCACCGCCGGAAATTATTTTAATCGACTACAACGAGGCAGGTGCCATCCGCAAGGAAATAGCGACGCCAGAAGAGTGTACCCCCTACTTAGATACTAAATCTGTTTCTTGGGTCGAGGTCCTAGGTTTAGGCGATGAAGGCATTTTACGGCGATTGGGTCAGGTGTTTAATTTACATCCGCTCATTTTGGAAGATATTGTTAATGTTCCTCAGCGCCCAAAGGTGGAAGAATATGAAGACCAACTGGTGATTATTGCCCGGATGGTGATACCCAAAGAAAATGGCAGCGGTTTTTATAGTGAGCAAGTTAGTTTCGTGTTGGGGAAACACTACCTGCTTACGGTCCAGGAGGAACCAAAGTATGATTGTCTCGAGTCGGTGCGATCGCGAATTCGCAGTCACAAAGGTATTATTCGCAAGCATGGAGCCGATTATTTAGCCTACACGTTGTTAGATGCCATCATTGATGGCTTTTTCCCTGTGCTAGAAGACTACGGGGAGGAGCTTGAGGCATTAGAGGATGAAGTGGTAAGCAACCCGACGCACCAGACCTTGGAAAAAATTTATCGGCTCAGGCGTGAATTGTTAGGACTGCGCCGCGCCATTTGGCCACAGCGGGATGCAATTAATTCCCTGATCCGAGATGGTAGCGATCTGATCACTGAGGAGGTGCGAGTCTACCTGCGGGACTGTTCCGACCATGCGATTCAAGTTTTAGATATGGTGGAAACCTATCGTGAACTGGGCTCTGGGTTAATGGATATTTATCTGTCGTCAGTCGGTAACAGGATGAATGAAATTATGAAGCTGCTGACAGTGATTTCGTCAATTTTTATCCCGCTGACTTTTATTGCTGGAGTCTACGGAATGAACTTTGATACAGAAAAATCGCCCTGGAATATGCCTGAACTGAATTGGTATTGGGGTTATCCACTTTGTTTAGCAGTTATGGCAGCAGTGGCAGGTGGGTTAGTCTTCTTTTTCTGGCGGCGCGGCTGGTTCCAGAATTTTTCGACGATCAAGGATGATTCCAGTGTGACAAACAGCGCCGAAACTGCTACAGGCTCACCGTCAGCAGCAGCTGAGTATAAACGTTTGCCTCGTTAATATAAGCAAAAAAAGTCTAATTGACCCAGCAACGATGCCATCCGCGACTAGACTTGATCTAGGGAGAGAGTAGGCGCAGGTGGTTGCGAACCAGTTAAGGCAGCTGGTTTGAGGAAAGTCCGGGCTCCCGAAGGACCAAACTTGCTGGGTAACGCCCAGTGCGGGTGACCGTGAGGAAAGTGCCACAGAAAGATACCGCCGATGGAGCTGAATGCTTACAGGTAAGGGTGCAAAGGTGCGGTAAGAGCGCACCAGCAGCGTCGAGAGGCGCTGGCTCGGTAAACCCCGGTTGGGAGCAAGGTCAAAGGAACTACGGTTGGTCTTTTACCAGTTCCACTGCCTTAGAACCGCTAGAGGTGTTTGGTAACAAACATCCCAGATAGATAACCGCCCTCTGAGTGGCACTGCCGCTACAGAGAACAGAACCCGGCTTATGTCCAACTCTTTCCCTCTTATGGAGTTAGAAGGCTTTCAAGCTTTTTAGCTCCATTGATTTTGCACCTTGTATTAAATATTGATTAGCTAGTAAATTATTCGATGAGTTAGTGAGGCGCTATCGCCATGATTACCACCCTCAAATGGACAATCCACGACTACCACCGCATGGTTGAAGCCGGAATCCTCGATGATCGCCATGTGGAACTTTTGAATGGAGAAATTGTTGAGATGGCTCCTGAAGGCGAACCCCATGCCCATGATACTACTGAAGCGAAGGACTACCTCGTTGTGTTGCTGGGTGAGCGGGTCAAAATCCGAGAAGGGAAACCTATTACTATTCCTAACAGCAATTCTGAACCAGAGCCAGACATTGCTATCGTACAACCACTCGGTCGTGAATACCGTCAGCATCATCCCTATCCAGAGAACGTTTTTTGGCTGATCGAGTTCTCCAACTCCAGTTTGACAAAAGACCTGGAAGAAAAAAGCAAAATCTATGCTGAAGCCAATATTCAAGAATACTGGGTGGTTAACCTCCGAAAAATGCGGTTGGTAGTGTTTCGATTGCCCCAGGACGGCGATTACACTTCCAAAGAGACCTTTGGAGGTGGAGTAATTTATCCCCTTGCTTTTCCCAATGTTGCCATTTCCATTGACCAACTCTTAGGCAAATAGGGCAAAAATAAAGTTAGTCTTACTCTTTTCCTGGCACACCACTTAAATCTATGTTATTAGTGTCAATTTGCTGTAAGCGTTTTTTGTGTGTTCTCAGCATTTTATTTATAATTTCTGTGAAAATCGTGACTGCCATAACATGTGCTGATACTGCGTTTACATGGGCATTCACGGCCTGTTCATATAACTCTGATGAATAAACATTGAATTTTTGATTTGTCTGTGCAAAAAGCTGCGAGCGTCGCGCTTCATACTTTATTTGCTTTCCATATTCTTGAATAAGTTGACAGTATTTCTGTGTTGTATAGTCGTCGAGTTGTTGCAAAACCTTACCGCACCTCTCTACTGATTTACCATGTTTCTGAGCGAGTAATGCATGCTGTTGTGCTAGTTTGGCAGTAGACTCGGAGATTCTATGCATGACTATTTTTTGTATAAAGAGTGGTAAGAAGTTTTAATGATTGAATCATTAAAACACTTATTAACCTGCACAATAGTTGTTCTCCCCCCCCCCCCCCCCCCTTAAAATCAGCCAAAAGGAATAGTTTAATATTAAGTTTTTATGTACTTATAAACACTTTGCATAGTAAAAGTTTTAGTTATTAATGTTATTTCAAGTAAGTCTTATAGGGTTACAGCTATATTGAACTATGAAAAATATGGTACAGAAAATAGATATTTTGACTGTAATTTTTAACAAGTTATATTTATAACTACAGAGTGAGACGGGATCTCTGATACAACTGAATGCAGCGATACTCTATATTCACTCTTGTCTTCTAACATGACCCTGAGTTATCCTCGTCGCCAAAAGCAGCTCCAAAGCTTGGTACAAAGATTAGGGCTTCCAGCACAAGCACCGGTGCAGTGGCGGCTGCTTGACTTAGCGCTGACTCATCCTACTGTCTCGCCACAAGCAAACTACGAGCAATTGGAGTTTGTAGGAGATGCAGTGGTACGGTTGGTGGCAGCTGAAATTTTATGGGAAACTTATCCAGAGTGGCCGGTTGGAGAGTTTGCGGCGATTCGCTCAGTCCTAGTAAGCGATCGCATCCTAGCCCAACTTGCTACTGAATACACCTTAGAGGTATACCTGCTGCTTTCTGGTAGTGCCATGACCGATAAAAGAGGTAAAGAGTCACGGTTAGCAGATGCCTTTGAAGCAGTTCTGGGGGCACTATATCTCAGTACACATACCTTGGAGCTTGTGCGCCCTTGGCTAGACCCTCACTTTAAACGGTTGGCAGTACAGATTCGCTCAGATCCAGCAAGACTTAACTATAAAGCTGCTCTGCAAGAATGGACTCAAGCGCACTTCAAAGTTTTGCCTGAGTATCGGGTCAAGCAAACTAGTCAGCCCCCAGGCGCTCTAGAGCGTTTTATCGCTGAAGTCTGGCTTCAGGGTCAGCAATTGGGTCAAGGAACGGGACGCTCAATTAAAGCCGCTGAACAAGCCGCTGCTCAGGTAGCTTTTTTAGCGCTCAGTGAAAGACAGGGGGAGGTGGGCAAGTAAAAAACACTACCGGCTGCTGCTAACGCCTAAATCGACCCGACTGGAAGTTCGTAACGGCGAGATATCGATCACAGGCATTGCGATCACTACAGTAGTACCCTGACCACTTCCAGCACTAAACAGCACAATGCTTCCTCCCATCAGTTCGATCAAGTTTCGTGAAATAGCAAGCCCCAAGCCAGTACCACCAAACTTTCGCGTCGTTGTACCATCTACCATCACAAATGGGCGGAAAAGTTTGTGCTGTTGGGCTGGATCAATGCCTACTCCTGTATCTACTACAGTAACAATCACCCGTGAGATATCACTACTATCGGCATGTGTCGCCGGTTCAATTTGCGTCTTGATGGTGATGCTTCCCTGTGGTGTGAACTTAATCGCGTTGCCAATCACATTAATTAGCACCTGCTTCAACTTCGCCGAATCTGCCTGAACTGGAATTGGCTCAAAATACTCGGGGGCTGAAAGTTGCAAATCTTTTTGTTGAATGTGAACCTTCTGTAAATTAATGACTTCCTTAAGTACCTGCCGGAAATCAATCGGTTCCATAACTACCGAAAGCTTGCCCGCCTCAATTTTAGCTACGTCGAGTAAGTCATTAATAATGCCCAGCAAGTGAATTGCTGCTTCATCAGCTCGCTCCAGAAATTCCGTTTCTTCTTCTGCGTCATCGCAACAACCATCCTTAATCAGGCGAACACAGCCAATAATAGCGTTTAGTGGAGTCCTCAACTCATGAGAGGTAGTGGCTAAAAACTCACTTTTGAGCCGGTTGGCGGCTTGCGCTTCTTCCCAAGCAGTTTCTATCTCTTCTGCTGATGCTTTTAGTCGTTCCACCATGTGATCGAGTGCCTCTGCCAGCTGCTCGAACTCCCGAATTTTGAAGTTGTGAGGAACACGCTCTACCGCGTGGTGGCTTTGAAGATTCAGGGCGTAATCTCTTAATTTTTCTACAGGGCGTGCCAGATCACGAGCCAAATACAGCGTTGCCGACCAACTTGCGCCTAACAAGCCAATCGTCAGAACTAACAGAATGAGCTTAATTTCCTGAAGACCAAAGAGTGCATTTTCCAAACGCGTAACCGCGAGTATGGTCCAGTATTGACCCGGCTCGTTTGTAATCGGACTAGGTATAGAGGTGTAGCCAGCTAGTAATTTCACCCCATTATTTGCAAAAGAAAGGAGTAGAGAATCTTCTCGCCCCGCGATCGCTTTTCTAACAATGCTTTTGAGTCGTTCTGCATCTGTCTCTTGCTGGATATTACGGCCCACCCGGTTGGTGAGAGGATGTGCCAGAATCTTTCCATCAGCCGCAATCACTACTGTAGAGCCTGCTAGTGACCATGGCTGATCGCGTTCTCGTTGGTGCAAGACAGACTGAATACTCAATTCGTAACGAAGTTGACCGGAGCGGTTGTATACTGGGGCGGATAAAAGCAACTGCAGTTGCCCTTGCTGATAAAATTGATTAGCCTTTACTAACTTCTGCTGTGCCTCTACTGGCAGTTCTTTGGGTAACAGAGCTTTAATCTGGATGTTGGAGAGGACACGCGTTTGTTTCTGTTGAGACCACAAACTTATGGAAGGGGAACTAATCGCCTTATTTCCACAGGTACTGGCAACGATAATCCTGGTTTGAAGATTCGTGAGCTGAATGCACTGGATTCGAGTTGACAGTTCTGGCGCTAACTGCTCAAGAAATTGTTGAGCTTCTTTTACTGTGCCCTCTTGTAGAACAGTTGTTTGACTCGCTATCAGCAGGTTAGCTTTCAGAGCAGCGATCGCATTAACGATGCTCTCTCCTTTTCTGACCGCACTTGCGGTTAAGTTCCAGCGGGCGGTTTCCATGAGGCTAGAGCGTGCCTTTCTAAAGGTCACAGACTCCCCTATTAATAAAACTGGTACGCTCAGAAGCAAGATTCTTGACAGCAGGATGCGGCGAAACGAGGATTGACCGGGCTCAGCCATGTTAATTCCTTTATGGAGGATGTCAAAACCCAAGAGTGACTTTCAAGCAGACTAGCTAAAGGGTTACTTGTTGCCTGCTGTAGAAATATTATCTGGTCTAATGTGAAGCTTTGCTGCTAACACCACTTAGCTGCTTGCAGAACAAGAAGTTAACACAATTATTATAAAGTTTGAGGTAAATGTCCTTCTCGATAGACATGAAAATTTTTGTCCATTCTTGCGCTAGGGTGAATCAGAACGTGCTATTCGATGATTCGACCCATATTTTAAGTTTTTATCTTGGAAGCTCCCGATGGTGCAAAAACTGAAGCCTAGCTATTCGGTCAACTGGATTAAAAAAATTGCTGAAGTGCCTCAGTCTGAATGGGATGCCCTGGCTGTACCACTCTCTACGCCGTTTTTTGAGTGGGAATGGTTAAACAATTTAGAAACCTCTGGCAGTGCCACGGCGCAGGCTGGCTGGTTGCCAAATCATTTGACGGTGTGGCGAGAGCGAACGCTAATTGCTGCTGCACCACTCTATGTCAAGGGTCATAGCTATGGTGAATTCGTGTTTGACCACCAGTGGGCAGATTTAGCTCATCGCATAGGTGTGCAGTATTACCCCAAGCTGTTGGGGATGGCACCGTTCACGCCTGCTAAGGGGTATCGGTTTTTAATTGCGCCCGGAGAAAATGAGGATGAGATAACAGAGCTGATAGTGAAGGCGATTGACTCTTTCTGCGAACACAACCGCATTTCTAGCTGTCATTTTCTCTATGTAGACCCTGAATGGCGACCGGTGCTGGAACGCCACGGTTTCACCAGTTGGATGCACCACAGCTACGTTTGGCAAAATGTCGGCTTTCAGACCTTTGATGACTATTTGGGTGTCTTCAATGCCAATCAGCGCCGTAATATTAAACGTGAGCGTAAAGCTGTGGAAAAAGCGGGTCTGCGGCTACAGATGTTAACCGGCGACGAGATTCCCAAGTCGCTGTTTCCTTTGATGTACAACTTTTACGCTGATACATGTGATAAGTTTGGCTGGGGGGGTAGCAAGTACCTGACTAAGCGGTTTTTTGAGCAGCTGCATGCTAACTACCGACATCGGGTTTTGTTTATCGCAGCTTACAATGAGCTGGATAATAGACAGCCGATGGGAATGTCTTTTTGTCTCACCAAGGGTGAGCAATTATATGGGCGCTATTGGGGCAGTTTTCAAGAAATTGACTGTCTGCATTTTGATGCTTGCTATTACACGCCTATTGAATGGGCGATCGCTAATGGCATTAGAACCTTTGACCCTGGTGCTGGTGGACGCCACAAAAAGCGTCGCGGCTTTCCAGCCACTCCTAATCACAGTCTGCACCGCTTTTACAATCGTCGCCTCGCTCAAATCTTGCGCCCTTACATTAATGAGGTAAATGAGATGGAGCAGCAGGAAATTGACGCTATTAATCAGGAGTTGCCGTTTAGTCGGTGTGAGCCTGAGTTGAGGGAGTGAACAAGGTTACCGCCGAGACGCCAAGAGCGCCAAGTGGAAAGAAGAGAGGGGGAGAGGGGGGAGAGGGGGAGAGGGAGAGAGGAAGTTAGACTGGGGGTGGGGGCGAAGTTTTGAAGGAAGATTATTTTTAGGGTGATTATGGATCGGACGCTTGAATCTCTGGCTACAATCGATGACAAGCTTTCTCAACGTCATATTGACCTTGACCCGGGGGGTTATTTCATTGTTTATCTGGAGCGGGAAGCTGGGCTAATTTGTGCTAAGCATTTCACGAATGTGATTAGTGAGCGCGGTTTGGCTGTTGATCCAGAGACGGGTAAGCCGATTCCGGCGCGGCGTAAGGTAGAACGAACTTACACAACAGTGTTTAGTGGGAGAACTGCTAAGGAACTTTGTGTAAAGATTTTTGAGCAAACTCAGCCCTGTCCGGTGACTCTTTTAGACCATGCAGCTTATCTGGGTCGGGAGTTTGTCCGGGCTGAGTTGGCTTTGGTTACAGGGCAAGAGTACGTTCAGGATTAACTTGGGTTACCTGACATACAGGTAGTAGGTTGCCATTGGGATAATGGTAGCCGCTAGTAAGAGTCCTATTACCCAGATAGTGGCGTTGTTGGTGTCGGTTTCTTCTGCCTTTTTGAATGTACCTTCTGTACTAATTTCTGCAATTTGGGGTGGTCCTGGATCTGGTTTGCCTGACAATACGGCAACTAAGCGATCGCCTGCATCTAAAAAAGCCTGATTGTATTTTTCGTCTTTCCTGAGGGGTGCCAGCATGGTTTCAGAAACAATGCTCTGAGCGATCTCGTCTGGCAGGAGGGTTTTCACTTTATCTCCAGTACGGATTGCAATACCGTTGGTAACTGTATCGATCATCAGTACTGTCTGATTTGCTTGCGCTTCTGGAGTAGGAAACCATTTTTCAAATAGCTTGTTGGTGAAGCTCTCTGGAGTTTCGCCATAATCGAGGCGGCGGATGGTGACAAATCTGACTTGGTTGCCAGTCTGGTTTGCCAAGTTTTCCAGAGTGTTGCTCATCTTGCTTTCGTTGAGGCGGCTTAAAACTTCAGCTTGATCAACAATCCAGGAGGGATTGCTGGACGACAGGTTTGGTATTTGGTAAACGCCTGTAGCATTTGCTGGGGAAGCCACCATCTGGGATGCTAAAATCATTAACGCCAGCGGTAAAAGCAAGCTGATGAAGTATTTTTTCCAATCTAAGACTTGGTCGAGGAGCTGTTTCATCGGACTAACCCAGTAGACGACTTTTAGTCAATAAATACTACAGTAGCTGTCCTGGTCGATACTGTCTCCTCGATACTGGGGATGGGAGTCTGAGCAAATCTTACTCGGATGCTGTCTGACTTGCCTCGTATAGCTCTACTTCATAGAAGTCGAAACTAAATAATGCCTTGACACCAAATCGATCCGTATAGGTTGTTGAATTATCCGGCTCATACAGATAGACGACTAACCCATCCCATCCTGGGTGATGCCCTTCTGCTGTTTGTGGGGATTCCCACAGCGGTTGCTGATTCTGGCTTTTTGTCAAGCCATCTTTGACTACCCCGGCTACAATGCCGAAAGCATACTGGCGAAAACAGTATCGCTCCGGTCTAAAGGGCTGTAGAAGGCGAACGATATCACCTGGTTTGATTTCTACCTCCCGTCCTGTTCCTGTCCGTCTTGATTGCCTCATGTTCAGATGAAACCTCATTCCTCGTCTCGAAATGTTTGTTGACCAATCTCCAACTGGTGTTTGCTCTTTTTGAGCTGTTTCCACGCTTTAAACTGTGCATGGCTCACCACCAAACACAATCAAAAACGAACAAATGATAGGAGTTATTTTTACTACAAAGGGAAAAACCATTTTTCGTATAGCAGAATTATAGTTAATTAATTACAATTTTGCTATACGAATATGCAAAAGTTAGAGGACTTAAAAGCAGAGTTACTATCTCTCCAGGTGGAGTTGGCAAGAATTCAGAGTGAGGGCAGGGTTTTAACTGACTGCTGGATTGCCAAAGCTAAACCTGGTGGTAGCAAAAAGCATAAGTATCCCCGTCTCAAGTCCAGAAAGCCGATCTTCCAGGGCAAGAAAACCGAGTACCTAAGTATTAATGGGTCAGCAGTGGCAGAAGCAGAGGCAGCGATCGCCCGTGGTCGAATTGTCAAGAAACTGAACAAGCGCATTCAAACCTTGAGTGAGCGGATCAGCCTTCTCGAACGCAAATCCTCTAAAAGCCCAAAGTCGTCAACCCGCCAGAAAGTTCCAGCCTGGTACACTCCCCCAGAATTGATCTGCTTGGTACGTCTGGTTATGGGAGAAATTGACCTTGATCCCGCCAGCAACAATATTGCCCAACAGTGGATTCAAGCGACAAACTATACCCCTGCTATTGATGGGCTGGCTGAACCCTGGTTTGGTCGCGTTTGGTTGCACCCACCTACTTGTGGTAAAACTGCTAAGTGGATTAATAAGCTACTTGCTGAATATGAGTCAGGACGGGTCACAGAAGCAGTATTATTGGTGACACCATCAGCAGGTAGCAAATGGTTTCAAAAGCTAACTCGCTTATTTCCAGTTTGTTTCCCCGACGAGCGGATTTCGTTTCTCGATGCTCAGGGTAAACCTCAGCCACGACCCAAGCATGGCAATGCTATCTTCTATCTTGGTCAGAACAGTAAGCAGTTTCAGCAGGTGTTTGGAGCAACTGGTAGTGTTAGTATTCCTATTTGAAATCAGCTGAAAATCGCGGCATTTGCCCTGCCCGTGCTAATAAATTAACTAAAAGACAGCTTTCACCATCTCTTGTGATGATTGACCAAGAATTTATGACCTTACTCTTAACCAATGATGATGGTGTAGACGCTCCTGGAATCAGAGCGCTCCTTAAAGCCGTGAATGGCAAGGGCGTGATTGTCGCTCCTAAAGACCATTTGTCTGGTTGCGGTCATCAAGTCACGACAACTCAACCGATTCATGTTCAGCGCCGCTCCGATGTTGAGTACGCGATCGCAGGCACCCCAGCTGATTGCATCAGAATAGCCTTAACGCATCTTTGCCCAGATGTCAAATTCGTGCTTTCTGGTATTAATGCTGGGGGAAATATGGGAGCTGACACTTATATATCTGGAACCGTTGCCGCCGTAAGGGAAGCAGCTTTTCACCGTGTTGCAGGAATTGCTGTTTCCCACTATCGCAAAGGGAAACGTAATGTTGATTGGGATGTCGCTGCTCGGTGGACAGCTGGAGTGTTAGCTGACTTATTCAGTCGCCCAGTCGCTCCGGGAACCTTTTGGAATGTGAATCTGCCGCATCTAGAACCGGGAGATCCTGACCCGGAAGTCGTATTTTGCGAACCCAGTACGCAACCGTTGCCGGTTAATTACCGGGTTGAAGGCGAACACTTTCACTACGTGGGGGAATACGCAAAGCGCGATCGCACTCCCGGCACCGATGTTGACGTCTGCTTCTCAGGTAAAATTGCTGTAACTCAGCTGAGACTGTGATCAGAACGATTTATATGGTATGTGGTAGACCGTATTGAAGAAAAAATGACGAAGCGGGAAGGTTCATGACAGAATCAGCTTATGGATAATCCATATAAACTCGACTCGCCTATCAACCGATTGATTGACTCGGCTCCCTTTTTTCGCGGATTGCCAGAGAACACTGTGGCGAAAGCTACGGCTCATCTTGTCACTCGGACTCACCCAGCCAATCAAGTAATTTTGTTAGAGAATGATTGGGGTAATTCTGTGTATTTCATTATGGAGGGTTGGGTGAAGATTCGCACCCACAATCTGGATGGCAAAGAGGTGACACTAAACATTCTGGCTAAGGGAGAGCTGTTTGGTGAAATGGCAGCCTTGGATGAAGTACCTCGCTCCACTGATGTCATCACTCTTACTCCCACTTTAATTGGCAGTATGCCAGCCCAGGATTTTGTACAGTTAGTTCATACTGAACCCCTAGCGGGAGTTCGATTGTCTCAGCTAATGGCGCGACGTTTGCGGCAACTGAATCGGCGACTGCGGCTGCGGGAATCTGATAGTACGTCGCGGGTAGCAGATACATTGCTGTTTTTGGCAGAGGGACAGGGAATACAGAGCTCGACAGGAATGGAGATCCCTAATTTACCCCACCGTGAATTGAGTAGCCTGAGTGGGCTGGCGCGAGAAACAGTCACACGGGTATTGACGAAATTGGAGAAAAAAGGGTTGATTCTACGCAATCAACACACTCTTTGTATTCCTAATTTGCAAGCTCTCGACAGTCTACTCGTTTAATCTCATTTGTTTAACAGCTCAAAGAATGGTGGATTAGTATAAAGTTGAAAAAGTATTTTGGATTGGCATGAGTGATTCCCCCCAAGACCGATCAGCGTCTTCCCCCTCTCCTGAACAAGCTGACGCTGAATTTCCAACTAGTGAACGGTCAGACGGGCAAAACAATTTCTCCCAGCCACAGGTGAAAGCTGTTGCTCCTTTAAGGATGGTGGAAACGGCTTTTCTAGCCAGTACCTCCAGCTTAATTTGGTTTATTAACTTTTACTTTCCCCTAGGTCCACTGTTGCGGATCTTTTTTCCAGTACCGATCGCGCTAGTTTACCTGCGTTGGGGCTCTCGTGCAGCCTGGATGGCAGCCCTGGTTTCAGGACTGCTGCTTTCAGTACTGATGGGACCAACTCGCAGCATTTTGTTTATCATCCCATTTGGTTTACTGGGAGTCCTGCTAGGAGCTGTGTGGCAACGCCGAGCTCCATGGGTTGTTTCTATCGGCTTGGGTACGCTGTTGGGTACTTTTGGGTTCTTTTTTCGGCTTTGGCTACTGTCGATTTTGTCAGGTGAAGACGCTTGGGTTTATTTAATCACCACGGTGACGGATTTGGCAGAGTGGGGATTTGTCAAACTGGGAATACTTGCTCAGCCAAGTGTATTTATCATTCAGTTGCTTGCGATCGCGCTTGTTTTCGTCAACAATGTGATTTACTTATTCGTGGTACACCTGGCAGCCTGGTTGCTGCTAAACCGCTTGGGCAACCCGATTCCCCGACCGCCTAACTGGGTACAAGTTCTTATAGATTATGACGGGTAAATGATTCGTGTTTATACTCAGCTGGAACAGGGGCAGCAGTGGTTGAGGCGGTATCGGGCTTGTGCACCCTTGTTTGCCTGTGTTTTGGGATTTACTAAAACCGGTTTGATTCCCGGTATTTCCGCAGCCGGTGCTACCCCAGAGGCTCGCCAATACACTGCGATCGCTGATGCCGAGTTTTTGTACCATGGTCCTCAGGCACAGCCCCAGTATCCTTTGCCACCGCTACAGGCTGGGGCTTCCCCAGTATTAATTTCCCGTGCTGTCGTTGAAGCGCTGGAGATTCCGGTCTATCTTTTTAATGCCGGGTTGCCCCATCCACCTGTTGTGCCGGTGATTGATTTAGGCGGAACAACTGCCGAATGTTTGAGTCAAGGCTGTGCTCTAGAACTAGCAACGGTGAAAAATCTGCTAGAGCAAGGTTTGAGTTGGGGTGAACAGCTTGCCAGCATGACTCAAGGTTATCTAATTTTAGGCGAGTGTGTAGTAGGGGGAACCACAACCGCCCTTGCTGTTTTGACTGGCTTAGGTATTGCTGCAGATGGAAAAGTCAACAGTAGCCACCCGGTTTGTAACCATGCTCAAAAGTGGGCTGTGGTCCAATCTGGATTACAACGCGCTGCTATAGGTGATAGCTCACTGAAACCGCTACAACTAGTAGCGGCAGTGGGAGATCCAATGCAAGTCACGGTGGCTGGTATGGCAATCGCAGCTAGTCGCACGACAGGCGTCATGCTTGCCGGTGGTACTCAAATGTTAGCTGTCTATGCCTTAATTCAATCACTTGCTATGGCACATGGTTTAGCATGGCAACCCGAACAAGTCGTAGTGGGGACTACCCGCTGGGTAGCAGAAGATCCCAGCGGTCACACGGTTAAATTAGCCCAACTGGTGGGAGGAGTACCCTTACTCGCCACTCAGCTGAGTTTTGCTACCTCTCGTTATGCTCAACTCCGGGCGTATGAGCAGGGTTATGTCAAGGAGGGTATGGGAGCGGGAGGTTGTGCGATCGCGGCTCATTTAACTAAAGCTTGGTCCCAAAACCAACTTCTCCATACCATCGAAGCTTTAGTAGAGCGTTATTGGGCGCTTTAACTAATGAATTCTCTGAGCGAGTAACTGTTCTTCCAAAGCCGCAATGCGGTTATATGCTGCAGTCAACTGTGCCGTTAGACGTTGGACTTGAATTTCTGGTGTCAACTGCTTTTCACTACTTTTAGCATGGGTGTCCAGACCGTTTCCGTCTGCCAGAACATCTTTGTGTTCCATTGTCGTTCTAAGACTGCTATATGATTGAACTGGGTAGCGCCCAGTACCGTTTGCCCCTACAGAGTTATTCGTTCCCTGTACGGGAGCTAACCGGCACTCTGACAAAGCCTCAGACACTTTACTATTAAGCTGGTCAATAACCTGATACAGCGTATCTACTTTATGGTTTAAAGTGATAACCTGCTTTTGTAGTGCCTCCATTGGTTGCCCTCATCCTCGAGATGGATTTCTTCTATATCCTAGGCAAAAAAATAGCAATATTTCCCAGCCTTACGAATCATTTAACTTTTGATGGTTTTGTTGTTAAAGCGATACATTAATATTGAGTTTTACACAAAATTAAATACTATTCTAAGTAAAAGCAAGTATTGTTGCGTATTTCCGAAAAACAGCTGTTTTTAAGCAAAAATTACCGATTAACGGCAGAATATGAAGCTTAGCCAATTATGGGGTATACCATTGAAAAAGAGAGCTAGAGAAGAAAAGACTGGGGAAGAAAACTATCAAGGGTATTTTGCGTGTGACCATAACCAGTTTTGACGCAAATTTTCTGAGTTCTGTGTGAATAAATCCAGAGGCTTGTAGTAAGCTTGGAAATATGGACCGAAGGTCTTTTTTATTGGGGAGTACAGGGGCGCTGGCGCTGAACCACTTGTTGACTGGGTGTAGTAGTCAAGAGCAAGTAGCACTGAGTGTCCAGCTTTTAAGAGGTTCCATCCCTGCCCAAGTGGTAGATGAATTTCGCGCCACTCTAAAGCAACCAGCGAAGCTTAAATTTACCCCAACTGAACAGTTAAAGGGTTTATTTGACCAACTACAATCTTGGAGGAAGCCGCATACGAAGCCTGATGACTGGCGATCATGGGTTCCCCTCCCTTTCGTGCAATCCAAGTCGTCTGCCCTTGCTGATTTAGTCACACTAGGAGATTACTGGTTAGCTCAAGCCATTGAGGAGAAGCTGATCCAACCTCTCGACACTGCACAGCTGAGACAGTGGGAGCAGTTGCCTATTCAGTGGCAAAAACTGGTAACGCGCAGTGACAAAGTCTGGGCTGCTCCCTATCGCTGGGGTAGCACAGTAATAGCATATAACCGTAACAAATTCAAGTCCCTGGGATGGACACCCAGCAATTGGAGTGATTTGTGGCGACCGGAACTGCGCGATCGCATTTCCCTGCTTGCTCAACCACGGGAAGTGATTGGTTTGACACTAAAGAAACTCGGAAAATCATACAACACCGAGAATCTTGACGAAGTTCCTGAGTTGGAAGAGGAACTACGCGCCTTACACCAACAGGTCAAGTTTTACAGCTCTGATACCTACCTGCAACCCTTAGTCTTAGGAGATACTTGGCTAGCAGTGGGTTGGTCAACCGATGTACTGCCTGTTATACAACGTTATAAGCAAATTGCGGCAGTCATTCCCCAATCTGGAACTGCGCTGTGGGCAGACTTGTGGGTACGTCCAGCTAGTAACAGCTCTGACAATTCTCTAAGCGAACAGTGGATTGACTTTTGTTGGCAGCCCCAAAGCGCCCTGCAAATTTCTCTTACAAGCAAGGCCAACTCGCCAATTCCTGTATCACCTAATCCAGCTAGTCTAAAAGAAGGATTAGGAAGCCTACTGTTATTTGACCCTCAAATCTTACAGCGTAGTGAATTTTTGTCTCCCCTGCCAAATGAAACGATGCAAGAGTATCAGCTCTTGTGGCAATCTTTGCGAGGAGCGTAGCGGTTCATCCTTCACCAAAAGAGGCTGGGGAGCTGGGGAGCTGGGGAGCTGGGGAGCTGGGGAGCTGGGGAGAAACAACTTCATATAAGGTGGGGTGTTTTAATACTGATGCTTTTGCATATTTGCAAATCTTTTCCATGCATTCAGGGGCTTGAAACCACTTAGTAGGAACAACTCTTTCCCCCCTGCCCCTCTGCCTCCCTGCTCCCCTGCCTCTTATTCGCCCCTAGTTTAACTGCCGTCGCAGGCTTGACGTGCCACTAGAGTCTATTTGGACATTACACTGGCCTGGAGACATACTGAAGTTACAGGTGTATGTTGCCAAAAGTTCTTTTTGATAATTGAAAACTCTAACGTTGTAGCCGTAATCTCTTGCAGTAGTACCAAAGTGATTGACGAATTCATATCGCTGCATGTAGTCGAGTAAACTCCATTGCTGGTTCACCACAAGGTCTACTCGTGCAGCTGTGTTGCCGCTAGCTGGATAAGCCAACCAGTTATCGAGTAGCTTACCTCCAAACTGTTCTTTTACCCACCACAGGCTAGGAATTGTCGGTTCTTGTTGGCGGATGGTGAAAGCGGTGATTACACTATTATCATTCGAGGCTCCTCCAGGTCGCAACAAGGTAAGCTGTAGAGGCTCCGTAGAAGGTTGTGGTACGGATGGAGTTTGCGCTAGCGATGGTTGGCTAGGTAAAAGAGACACAATGAGGCTGAACCCTAGTAATAGCGACGATTTCATTAGAACCTCCGGAAAATAACCTTTTATAGGTGGATTGTTGTCTACTTTCTTTGATTGCTAACTTTTTGTATTTTACGAATCTGACGCCAAATACTAAGAAACACAACGCCAGAAACCAAGGCTCCCAGGTTCGATTTGAGTGCATTTTTGACCAAAATAAAACTTGCATTTGATTGATTTGCTTCAGCTTGGGTCTTCAGTTTATTCTCAGTTTGGATGATTCCTGCCAGAAGTTGGCTTTTTGCTTGCTGAAGATTACTGATTTGTGGCGGTCGGCTTTGGGGGTTGATGCGAGATAAAATATTGCGGATTTCGTCAGCTGTGCTGGCTTTGCTCAGTTGCTCCTGCAGTTGTTGGAGCTGAGTAGTCCTTCTGGTAAGTTGGGTAGTTACTTGTTGTTGGTTTTGCTGATTAATCCGCCAAGTGGAACTGACGCCTAAAGGCACCAGTAAAAGAAATAATACCCCAACTATCAGACAAGCCCAGGATAAGAACTTGAAAACCCGCTGATTTGTCTCTCCGCAAAAGACGAACACCAACCCCAATAGAGGTACAGGTACTCGTTCAACCAGATTGCTGACCATCTGAAATTCCCAAGTTGGGTCTATAAAACGCGCCGGGACAAAAATATCAATGATGTCAAATAATGACAAAGCCAATAAAGCATAGCCCACTAGACGAAAAAGAGGACTAAACCACGATTCGTTGTTGTTTGATTTCATCACAGAGGCCATTTTATGAGACGAGTAGTATCGTACACCCTGCTTATTCCCAAAGCCGGCGACCAGGTGGCCCGTTGAGGCTCTGATGGGTGTCAGAGAGGAGGGCTGGGATATCTAGCTGTTCGGGGCAGCGGGGTAGACAGTCACCGCAAGAAGTGCAGCGGTTGCCTTTAACACCAGGGAACCAATGTCCGGCATTTTCAAACATTTGGTAGCGGTACTTACCATACTCGGTCATGTTGTAGGCGACAGCAAGATTGCGTAGTCGCAGGACTTCTGGGATATGAATATTCTCTGGGCAGGGTAAGCAGGCATAGCACTGGCTGCACCGATCCGCTCCCAAACCGGTTGTTTGGTGGAATTCTAAACGCTGCAAAACTTCAAATTCCAGCGGCGTCAAGGAGCCATCTTGCTCAGCAACACTCAATGGTTCCACTAGTTCATCTGGGTTTGCCGCTCCTACGCTGAGGGTAGTGATCCGAGGGTCGCTCAATAAAAACCGGTAGTTTAACTCTAACGGGGAGAAGGGATAACACAGTTCTTTGAGGGTTTGTGGCGGCGTGTAAAGACGTCCTCCCTTATCCGCTGGTGAAATAATAAAGACACCCATGTCTTTTTCGTGGGCTCGTTGGATTGCCTCGGCATTACGCTGGAAGAAGTAGTAATAGTGCAGGTTGACAAATTCAAATAAGTCGGTGTTAATCGCTGCCAGAATTACCTCTAGTGAACCATGGGTAGAAAAGCCAACGTGCCGCACTCTACCATCGGCAACGGCTTCCTGCACTGCTTGCATACAGCCCCCAGCCATCTGAACCCAGTCCAGGTGTTCCCAAGTATTAATGCCATGAATTGCCAGACAATCTAAGTAATTCAAGCCCAATCGCTCTAGCGACTCATCAATCCACCGGCGCATACTATCAACATCAATCACTGGTGCGATTTTAGTAGTGATGTGAAGCTGGGAACGCTGAATCGGTAACCCAGCTTTTAAAATTGCGCCGAGATATTGCTCACTTTTGCCGTAGCCTCTGGCAGTCTCTAGATGATTAATTCCCAGCTCCACAGCCTGTTTGATTGTTTGCCGCGCAGTATCCTCAGAAGCCAGGTAGCGCATGGTTCCCAAGGAAAATATGCTCAGATGTAGATTAGTTTTCCCAAAGCGTCGGTAATGCATCGTTCAAACTTCGCCTGTGCTAGAGCCTCCTCCCTGGATTAAATCTTCAGGTCGGAGATTAGCGAGAAATTCCCGAAAGGCTCGTTGTTCTGCCTCATCAGCATCTCGGTCAACCGGAATTGAGGCATCAGCAACGACTTCTTCCATTACCCAGATGGGGGCGTTGGTACGTAGGGCGATCGCGATCGCATCGCTGGGGCGAGCGTCGATCTCTTTTTTGACTTCGCCATGGCGGACACTCAGAATTGCATAAAATGTACCCTCCTGGATCGAATGAATGACAACGCGCTCCAGGCTCATATCCCAGACTCCAAGCATATTAACGATCAGGTCATGGGTTAGGGGTCGGGGAGGCTTTTGGTTTTCTAGCGCACCGATAATTGCCTTTGCCTGATCTTGATTTATGTAAATCGGCAGCGCTCGCCGATCCGTACTGTCTTTTAAAAGCACAATCGGGCTGCGGTTGACGGCATCTATTGCAATGCCAGCGACTTTCATTTCAATCATTGGCGTATCCTCTAGAATACTTTGGACAGAGGTGAGTCAGTGAGAGGGGATACACTGGTACTGGATAGATGGGTGTAAGGATATACATACTTCTCTTTTTATAGAATTATTCGATTGAACTCCAAATTGGCAGTAAAACTAGGGTAAGTCGAACTGGTGGGACAGATAAAAATCTTCTTATCCCAAGTATGCCTTGATCTTGATGTGGATAGATTAAACTGGCTGCAACAATTTAATGTAAATGGGAGCTAACCTACTTGGCGCTCTTGAGCGAGTTTCCGGTGGGGCTCTGCCTCCCGGAAAACTCGCGTGGCGGTTTATAAATAAGGAAGCGTTTGGATTTATGTTTACAGGATTAATTCAAGCACTGGGAACAGTTCGTCCGCTAGGTGGCGATCGCTGGCAGATTACTTGCGTCACACAGCCAGAGGAAGATGTGATTTTACGAGATCTGGCAATTGGTGACAGTGTGGCAGTTGATGGTGTTTGCCTGACTGTGATGGAGGTATTGTCTCAAGGATTTATCGCTGCCGCGTCGCCAGAAACTCTCCGCCGCACAACATTGGGTCAGCAGATGGATGATGGCTTTGTCAACTTAGAAACGTCATTGCGAGTCGGCGGCAAAATGGGAGGTCATTTTGTGATGGGTCATGTAGATGACACCGGTCGTTTACAGGCGCTGGAGCAAACGTCTACTTCCTGGGAGATGAGTTTTACTGCTTCGGAAACGATTACCCGTTACATCGTTCCTAAGGGCAGTATTGCCGTTAACGGAGTGAGTCTGACGGTAGCAGAATATGAACCAGTGCTGGGCTGGTTCAAAGCATCGGTGATTCCCCTTACATATGACCAGACAAATCTTCGGTATCTCCGACCAGGCAGTTTGGTAAACCTGGAAGGAGATATTTTGGGTAAATACGTTGAGAAATTAATTCATTCTGGTTCTAGCCGCAATTTATCAGATGATGTTGGTTCAGATCAGCTGACGCCTGCGTTCTTGGCTGAACATGGGTATTTGTAACCGCCGGAGCGAAGCGAAGCGCTTCAGCGCGTTAGACGCACACCGCCAAGACGCCAAGAGCGCCAAGTAGGAAGGAGTTAGCCCCGAGAGCGCCAAGTAAGAGAAGGACAAGTAGGAGAAGGAATTAAGAGTTAGCCTCCGGTTGGTGGTTGCTGGGGGGCTTGGGCTGTTTGTAGGGCTTGCATTAGCTGAGCTACTGCGTACTCTAGTTGAACGCCTGGATCAGTGACAACCCAGCCTTCGGTTGTCTTTTCTCGGAGTTCAAAGTGGAGGTGGGGGCCGGTGGAGTTGCCGCTGCTGCCGACGCGCCCAATTACGGTTCCTTGATCGATCCACTCACCGGGTTGAACAAAGATTTCTGACAGGTGCCCATAAAGGGTTTGTTGGGTAGATTTGTTGTGGTCGAGGACAACGGTTAAGCCGTAGCCGCCTAATAAGTCTGCGAGTGCCACACTTCCAGCATAAGCTGCTAGCACTGGTGTTCCTAACGGCGCACCCAAGTCAGTTCCAGCGTGGAAGCGGAGGTCGTTTGTAATTGGATGTATCCGCCAGCCGAAGATGGAGGTAATTACAGAGGGAATAGTTAGTGGAAACGTCATCCCTGTATTTGCATTACTTAATGGCTTGATGGGTCGGACTGTGGGGTTGTAGTAATCTACACTACTCTGCGCAGGCCAAGGCATATTTCTCAAGGAAATTTGGCCCGGCAAAGAAGGAGGCATCCTGCGAGTAGCGCTGAATCCGTTCGTGCTGACGCTGATTGGCCCAATTCTAACTGGCGCGATCGCGGCTACGGCTACTCCTTGGCTTCTTCTTACCCAGTTGGGTGTTTGAGGACGAGCAAGCCGGATAGAATTGGTTAAATGAGTACCGCTTGTAGCAATCTTGGTTCGCCGTGGTGCAGTGCCACAAATACTACCTGATAGCCCTTGCCCTTGCCGTAAAATAGCTTGACAACCTGTTGAACGTTCCGATATCACGACTCTAGACGGAGCTTCATAGCCCCTTGTAGCACCAATGCTGTAGTTAGTGGGGTCAATATAGGCGTTGCTATAGTTTGTAGAGAGATTAGTGGTAGTTTTTCGCCTGATAGGAATTGATTGAGGCGCAGGCGGAGTTGAAACTGCCGTGCGTTGTAGTTTCTGTCGGGCTGGAGCAGGTGTTGAGGAAAGCTGCTGCCTTAATCTTGTCTGTCGGGCTGGAGCAGGTGTTGAGGAAAGCTGTTGCCTTAATCTTGTTAGTCGGGCTGGAGCAGGCGCTGTTTTAGGTGTATTGGGTGCTGCTTTTTTCACCGGCACAACTGTTGATGGGGGTGGCGAGTCCTCAACGGTGAGCACAAAAACTGAATCTGTTGAGGGTGTTTGAGCCAAGACGAGATTGCTACTGAGGAGGCTGAACACGCCCAGCCAACTCAAGCTCTGTAATGGAAGCGATTGCAGCCAGAAGCGGCGTGAAGGCGTGTGAACAGAATCAGTTTGCTGAGTCATCTTTCTTTTGGTTGTTTTTTAATGGCCCTTAAGTGGTGATCTTAATCGTTTGTTGAGTGAAGTTCAAATTATTGGGCGTAAATCATCCAATCAACATAACAATCGCTCCAACTCCACCGTTTCAATCCCAAATTTTGTCTTTAAAGTTAACATAAGATTCTCACGCTATATTTTGCCCGTTCTTATCAATGCACACCTGGCACTGGTTCACTTGGGAAAGATTGTCTTATCTAAGGTGTAGCCTCCTCGAACCCTGGCCCCACGGCTTTTTTACCCAGCAGTTTTGGCCCCGCTCCCCATCAGAATTGGCAAAGGCGCTACAGCCCGGTGTTGAGGTGTATCGAGTTAAACAGGTACACGGCAACGTTGTTCTCGCCCCTTCAGAAATCGGTAGCTCAATGGGTAGTGATGATGAGGTAGCAGCAGATGGTTTAATCACTGAGCAGGCAGGTCAGGCAGTGTGGGTAGCGAGTGCTGATTGCACACCAGTGCTGATTGCTGACTCTGAGACTGGACAAGTAGCAGCAGTTCATGCTGGGTGGCGCGGGACAGCGGCAAAAATTGTGCCGCAAGCGATCGCACGATTTCAGGCACAAGGTACCAAGAACCAGAATTTGCGAATTGCGATGGGACCCGCGATCGCCGGTTCGGTGTATCAGGTGACTACTGAGGTGGCGGCGCTTGTTGGAGCTAGCATTGTTTCAGGCGACCCAGACAACGTAGCTGAATTGATTTTGAATTTGCACTCTCTACCAGATTCACCCCTACTAGCTGACTCTCAACCAGGGCGGGTGCGACTGGATATTCGGCGGGTGATTGCATTACAGCTTGAACAACTAGCTATCAGTTCTGAACAACTAGCGATCGCTCCTTACTGCACCTACCAAGATCCAGAGCATTTTTTCTCCTATCGCCGCGACAATCTGAAAAAAGTCCAGTGGTCAGGAATTGTTAGTAGTGGCATTTAAGCATTCGCTTAATGGCTGGAGAAGGTTCTTCGCTAAAAAAGATGAGTGTTTTTGTTTCTTATCCGTCCATAGAGTTCTTCCATCGTCTCGATAAATGAACTCTCCTTGGGCCAAAAAGGTGGAAAGTCGCCTTGCTTTTTCACTAGAATTGCTGGAACGCTTACTTGTGAAGTTGCTTCAATAACTTGGGGCAGGCGTTTTGCTCCGTGCCAGAAATCCTTTAAACTCGTAACGGCAACCGACGATCGCACAGGTCTTGTGTAATAAGTGGGATCGGGGTTAGGCGCGGTTTTTTCTAAACTTAATTCTGCCGATAGGGCTTGTCCTAAAGTCGATTTAGCTAGTTCTGTTTGGAGAGACTCTCTCGATAGCCCTCGCAGTTCAAATAACAAAAACGGATCTTGGTCTAACTGAGCTGCTAGCAAGTAGTACACTCCTGCAATGTGCTTACAGGGATTGCTCCAGTCGGGACAAGAACACGTGGTCTTGAAATCATCTTTATGATGTGGCAGAAGGTGCAGATCTAGTTTGGCAAAGGCATCTTCGATATTGTCGGGCATTTCATTGAGCATCAGTCGGGAAATTAGACTGGCTTTGGAGGCAACGTAGGCGATCGCGGCTGACCAATTTGCAGCGCTGATAGACTTAAACTCGATTGTAGTGAAGTAGAGAGGTTCTTTATAGACTCCAAAGTATGGATTCACTGATCCGCGCACTTGGGCCTCAATCAATCCGTCCTTGATCCCGAAGCTTTTCACCTTGCCCCCTCGGGCATAGGAACGGCCCCGACCTAAGCGACCTGAATCCATCATTTTTTCTAGCGCTTCAATGAACCGTTGTCCCCACCATGTTCGACTAAATTGAGCCATGACCATTTACTCCAAGATTGCGCTCTTGTTCAAGGCAATAAGCTGCTTAAATGCATTGTTATCTAATTCGGTCAACCAGGATTCATCGGAGCCGACAATTGACCCAGCCAGTTTTTTCTTATCTTCGATCATTTCGTCGATGCGCTCTTCTAGGGTGCCGATTGCCACAAATTTATGCACAAACACATTTTTTTTCTGGCCAATCCGGAAGGCTCGGTCTGTCGCTTGATTTTCGACGGCAGGGTTCCACCAGCGGTCAAAGTGGAAGACGTGATTGGCTTTGGTTAGCGTGATGCCAACTCCGCCTGCCTTGAGGGACAAAATAAACACCGACGGTTCGGTTTCGAGGTCTTGGAATTCAGCGATCATCTGTTCACGCTTATTACGGTTGGTGCCACCGTGGAGGTAGTAGGTGTTGTAATGGCAGGTCTGGCGCAGGTATCTTTCGAGCGCATCTCCTAGTTCGGTGAATTGGGTGAATATCAGTAAGCTTTCGCCTTCTGACATAACTTCTGCGACCATTTCGCTCAGGCGGCTGAGTTTGTGCGATCGCTCTGGGGTAAAGTCGCTCTCGTCTTGCAGAAACTGTCGGGGGTGGTTGCAAATCTGCTTCAATTTTAAGAGAGTAGCCAGAATTAATCCTTTGCGCTGTATACCTTCTGCTTCGTCTAATTCGCCTGTAATGTCCTTGACTACAGCTTCGTAAAGTGACGCTTGTTCTTTGGTGAGGTTGCAATAGAGCTTTTGTTCGACCTTGTCAGGCAGATCTTTGATGATGGATTGATCGGTCTTCACCCGCCGCAGAATAAACGGTTCTACAAGCTTTTTGAGGGTTGCCGATTTCACTAGGTCATTATTTTTTTGAATTGGCACTTCAAAGTTTTTGCGAAACTGAGCTTCTTTGCCCAGATAACCCGGATTTAGAAAGTTGAAAATCGACCAGAGATCTAACAGTCGATTTTCGACAGGGGTTCCGGTGAGCGCTAGTCGATGGGGGGCAGCGAGCTTCAGAATAGCTTTGGTTTGTTCTGCCTTCGGATTTTTAATGTTTTGCGCTTCGTCTAGGACAACCCGATGCCAATCGACGCTTTCAATGAGTTTTAGATCTTTCCGAATCAGGGTGAAGGAGGTAATGACCACGTTGTTCTGTGCAGCCATTGCTTGAAACTCTTCTGCATCCTTAGCTCGTTCTGTGCCATGATGAACAATAGCCCGCAAATGGGGAGCAAATTTTTCAATTTCCTTACGCCAGTTGCCGATCACGGAGGTCGGCGCAATCAATAAGGTGGGGCAGAGCGAAGTGTTGGCAAGTTCAGCCTGTTCATGCTCTTGCACCATTCGCGCGATCACCTGGACGGTTTTACCCAAGCCCATATCGTCGGCTAGACAGCCGTTTAGACCCAGTTGTTCCAGGTAGGAAAGCCAAGAAACCCCGCGTTTCTGGTATTCTCGCAAACAGCCTTGAAGTTTAGCAGGATCGGCGATCGCTTCCATTCTACTTTTGTCATTGAGCTTATTGAGCATCTCTGCCAAGGTTTGGTCGCGCTCAAATTCGACCTCAATTTCTTCATTGCCCTCAGCAGTCAACCGCATAAAGTCCAGCAGTGTGAGTTCCGGGTTTTCCTTCTGCTGCTTTTTCCAGAACTCCAGCATTTTCTGCATTTTGTCCTGGTCTAGGTGCATCCACTGTCCCCGGAACTGAACCAAGGGTGATTTTGCCTGGACCAGTTCAAGCCATTCTGATTCTGTAACCTGTTCGCCGCCAATCGATAGGTCGTACTGATACTGCACTAACGTGTCGTAACTAAAGTAGCTTTTGGTGTCTTCTCCACCTGAAAGTGATTTCCCTTTGGCTCGGAGACGTACCTTTGCTCTTTGATGACCTTTGGGAGTCCACCAGGCAGGAATAATGACCTTGTATCCGGCACTGTCTAAAACCCAGGCGGAGTCTTGTAAAAACTCGAAGGCTGCGGGTAGATCCATCAAAATGCTAACGGGCTGATCCGTCTCTAACCCTTGCCAGAGTTTGGGGTAGACCCGTGCTGCATAGCCCAAGTTTAAGAGCAGATTTTGCTCAAAACTCTCTCCCAACTGTTTTTGCAGTTCTTTCTGACGCTTTGGTTTTGACAACCAATAGTCTGTTAAAGGTATTCGCAGGGATGGATCTTGTCTGGGTGCAACAAGAAACTGGAGTTCCCAAGAGTCTGCTGGTTGGCTGGGTTCTTGAAGCTGAAAGCAGAGATAGAAAGGAATTGCAGTTTGAGTATGGCTGATGCGATCGCGCCAGGTTCGCCACTGCTGATATAGCTCCAGACCTACATTTTTACCCAAGGACAGATCGCGGGCAGACAGACAATCGTGCAAAAGTGTCTCAGAAATTTTTTGATCGAACCCAGCAGTGGAGGGTGTATGGGTCGCAATTTCGGTCAATAAACATTCCGAAAAATGCCGTAATAGCATTTCGCGATCATAAAATTCTGAAGCCTCCTGTGGTTTTTCAAAACCCGCTACGCAAGCCAGGGGCATGTAGTCTACATATCGCTTCAGATCAGCTTCATATAGCTCACTAACAATTTCCCAACCGGGGTAAATTTCAAAGTTAGGTTCGTTTTGTTTGGTTTTTGCGGCTGATTTTCCTTTGCCTGAAACCGTTTTTGGGTTAGGAATCTCTTGATACTTAAGGGCTGGAATGTATTGGTCCTTGAAAATGACTTGCTTAAACGCTTGGGTGTAGTGATACCAGAACAGCAGATCCGCACCCAGTTGCACCTCTGCCAGATTGTTAATGGCTATAAAATGTAACTCGTTAAGCAGCTTGATAACATTCGTTACTAGAGCGTAGTGAAACCCGCTGGTCTTAATCCAGGTTTTTGCAGCGTAGCAGTCTACTTGCCAATATTGCAGCTCAAAAGTTTCGGGTATATCCTGTTCTAAGTATCGCGCCAGTTCGAGAGAAGGGAGGGGGCGATCGCCGCTACTCGGTAGCAAAAAATATTGCGGTGAAATCTGCTCTTGAGCCGGATGAGATCTTTGCTCTGATTTAATCCCTAGTTGACTCAGAAATGCCTCAAGGTCACTCTTGAAAAGTTGGCACGGATGAATATTCTGGGTAGTTTTACGCTTTTTGCTCGCCTGAGTCGTTTCTATCCAAAGGTAAAATGTGCCCTTTTGGATGAATTCATCTTCTGCTTGGGGAATCCAGGTACCGTGCAGAATTTTCATTGGTGTCTTGTTTTGAAGATTCTTACTGTCACTTTACCAAACCGGAGCAGCGAAACGGATGGTTGTGTGACAAAAAGGTAATCTTTAGGCGGGAAGAAAGTAGCACCTTTCCTATACGACAAAGATATCATTATTGGTCATAGCAAGGCTAGTAGAGAGCGTTGCGAACTGCAATTGTACAGTCGCGCCTGTACCATCTATATCAAAGAATAAACCACCCGTGCTTTTGTTGTAAATCAAGCGATCGCTACTATCCCCTGCTGCGGAACCTAGTCTAAATTGAGCCGCCGTAATTACAGCCCCAGCTGCCAATCCACCACCAAAACTAGCCGCCGAGAGATAAATAGTATCATCAATCACTGAGAAGTCCGTGATAGTGTCTTTACCTTCGGTTTTAGAATTGAAGACAAAACGATCTTTACCTGTACCACCAGTTAGTTTATCAGAGCTACCCCCACCAGTCAGGCTGTCATTACCTGTTCCACCTACAAGAGTATCGGTACCGAGCCCCCCAATTAGGGTGTCGTTGCCAGCTCCACCATCGAGGGTATTATTGGCAGAGTTGCCTGAAATCTTGTTGGCGATACTAGTTCCCGTAGCACTGATAGCACCGGTAAGCATGACTAGGTTCTCAACATTGGCATCCATTTGGAAGGAGCTAGCACTGGAGCGATAAGTATCTGTACCTTCCCCAGCATTTTCTATCGCAAAATCAAAGGCATTATCGACAATGTAAGTATCGTTACCTGTTCCACCAACCAGCGTGTCCCCACCGCTACCACCATTGAGGGTATTGTTAGCAGCATTCCCAATAATCGCGTCGTCACTAGAACTACCAATTGCATTCTCAATTACTGCATTGTAGGCAATTGATGTACCGTTAGTAGAGGTTAGATACGCTTATTACCCCTCAACTAGTGCTATAGGTGGTGATGTACATTT
>QQTW01000189.1_pt1 | contig 36100 bp, 27 predicted proteins | sample 1904831 | NCBI WGS metagenome assembly QQTW01 (sample SAMN09435610, study PRJNA476489) | Subsurface metagenome, whole genome shotgun sequencing project.
TGCTGGTTAACCGAGGGATCGAGACGGTAGAACAAGCAAAAGCATTTTTAGTTCCAGAGTCTCAGGATTTGCCTTCGCCGTTAGAGGAGTTTCCAGATCTGGCTTTGAGTGTCGAGTTGTTGCAGCAAGCGATCGCCTCACAACAAAAAATCGCTATTTGCGGTGACTATGATGCTGACGGTATGACTAGCACCGCCTTATTATTGCGCAGTCTCCGTTGGTTAGGCGCTCAAGTCGATTACGCTATTCCTAGCCGGATGCTCGAAGGGTATGGCATCAATGTGCGCATTATCGAAGAATTCTACAGTGAAGGCGTGCAGCTAATTTTAACTGTAGATAACGGTATCTCCGCTTTTGAGGCGATCGCCAGAGCGCGAGAACTAGGTCTAAAGGTAATCATCACCGATCATCATGACATCCCCCCAACTCTACCCCCAGCTAACGCTATTCTCAACCCGAAGCTAATTTCTGAATCCTCACCTTATCGGGGTTTAGCTGGTGTCGGCGTGGCTTATGTTCTAGCTGTATGTCTCGCTCAACAATTGAGTCAAACCAAAGGTTTAGTCAAGCCGCTACTAGAACTATTTACTTTGGGAACAATTGCAGATCTTGCGCCCTTAACTGGTGTTAATCGTCGCTGGGTAAAACGTGGCTTACGTCAGCTACCCCAATCTCAATTAGCTGGTGTACAGGCGTTAATTCAGATAGCAGGAGTGCAGGGAAGAGGCGGAGATGGGGAGATGGGAAACAATCCACAATCTAAAATCCAAAATCCAAAATCCCTCAAGCCTGATGATATCGGTTTTCGCCTCGGCCCTCGGATTAATGCTGTCGGTCGAATTGGCGATCCGCAAACAGTGATAGAGTTACTGACTACGGAAGATATGGGAATAGCACTGGAACGAGCAATGCAGTGCGAACAAATCAATCGGGAACGTCAGCAACGATGCGAACAAATTGAACTTGAAGCGATCGCTTATGTAGAAATGTTGCATCAAACGTTTCTAGAACAAGAAAAAATATTAGTAGTTGTTCAACCAAACTGGCATCATGGTGTAATTGGAATTGTTGCCTCTCGCTTGGTAGAACGTTACGGTGTTCCCGTGTTTATTGGCACTTATGAAGATGAGCAACACATCCGGGGTTCAGCACGAGGTATTCCTGAATTCCATGTATTTGAGGCTTTAGAATTTTGTCGGGATTTGTTAGGAAAATTCGGCGGACATAAAGCAGCTGGTGGCTTTTCACTTCCATCTGAAAATTTAGAAGCCTTGCGATCGCGTTTGAGTCAGTTTGCTAACTCTTGCTTGCAACCCGAACACCTCAAACCACTGCTAAAAATTGATGTCCAAGCCAGTCTAAATCAAATCGATCTACAACTTTATCAACAGCTCGATACCCTTCATCCTTGTGGAATTGAAAACCCCGCTCCAGTATTCTGGACACCCAATGTGCAAGTAGTCGCTCAACAAATTGTTGGTAAAGAACACCTCAAAGTTACGCTTGCGCAAGTTAAGGAAAATCAACTCTCTCAAATTAAGGCGATCGCATGGCGTTGGCGTGAATATTTCCCTCTCCCACCACGCATAGATATAGCTTATCGACTGCGAGAAAATACTTGGAATGGTAATACTACTATTGAGTTGGAATTAGTAGGAGTTAGGCTTCCCAGTCAGCGGCACTTATTTTTTGCCTCAGCAACTGCTCCCTTAAAAACTGCATTTGAATATAAGCAACGCCGTTATAGTTGTGGTTTTTTTCAAATAGATTCTTCTGCTGAATTAAGAATTAGAAACGCTGAGGGTACAGTTTTAGCTATTGAGCCGGGAAAAAATATTGGTTTACTAGGTAACAAGCGGGAAAATGCGAAAATAGTTGATATACATCAACCTCATTTCTATCATTTAGTGCAGGCTGCTCTTAGTGCGTTAGAAATAGCTAAGACTAATTCTTTATAGAAAATAAATTTTTGTCTAATTAGTACAAAAATATTACCTCGCTTCATAGTAATAATTATATATTCGTGAATAAGTATACTTCCCCAAGTCCTGATTATTCAGGGAAAATCAAACGGGAGATATATTCGTCATTTGTGCGCAAGAGTTAGAAACTTCCAGCCTCGTTACCAGGCGATGGCTAGGTAACGAAAATATCTAGGCTACCGCCTCAGATAGAGCGCAAGAACCAATTAATATTTATTTGTTAAAGGAACGACTATGAAAGCAGAGTTTTACTACAACAGGCGCAAATATACCTGTTGCATTGTTAAAACTGATTTACTACTGGAACTAAGAATTAGAAATGAAAAAGGAGAAGTTTTAGCAATTGAACAAGGTAATAAAATTGGTTTACAAGGTAAAAAGCGTGAATCTTCTAAACAAGTTGATGTCTCTCAACCTTATTTTTATAATTTAATCAAGGCTGCTATGAGCGCTTTGGAGATAGCAGATAAAAACCAGCTAATTAGAGAAAAAGATAAAGTAATTGAAAAGCAGAACGAACAAATTAATATTTTAAATCAACAGTTATATTTAATTAATAAAATAGAAAATTTATCTGGCGAACAAGAACAAAAACTAAATCAATTACAAGAAAATTTCACACAGCAGGAAGCTATTGTTGCAGATCAAAAGCAACGGATTCTCACACTAGAAGGTGAGCTTAGTCAGTTACCGCAGGCTCTGCCTTTAGAGAGTATAGAAAAACAAGTTATATATAAACTTGGTGAATCAACTTGGAGTTGTTTGCATCCAGCAAGTCAAAGGGATTTGTGCAATGCTTACAGATGTTATCAAATGATTAAATCAGATAATTTTGCTGGTGAGGTTGCTGATTACTCAACGGCTGGACATCCTTTAGGGATCGTAGCTGAAAGAGAAATAATTTCTCCTTTTTTCAAGCAGCTATATCAGTATATATTAAACAAAAATGATCGAATTAATTTATCAGCAGATATTACTTTTGAAATTGGGGGAATTCTGCTTAAGTCAAACGGCGAGTATACACTGGGAGATTTGCCAGCTTTAATATCTAGCCATTGGGAAGCTTTTATTAAAAGTCTTTTAAAAGAAAATATTTTTACTGGTAATAACTTATATCGTACAGTTGATCGCAGCGATCGCGTAACTCACTCTGACAGACAAATAATTAAACAATTCTTACAGCAGTGGCAACATCCCTTATCTGGGTGGCTAACTCAAGGGCAAGTAGCTGCCTCTACAATCGATCAAATCAGACAGCTTCGTAATATAGCCAATCACTCGGTTCCTATGTACCACTGGCAGTTCAAGGTTTTGTGGTTACAGCTAGTTGGTAGCCAGACTCACCCAGGCGTATTACAAGAAATTTACGCTAATTCCAATTCTGTAAGAAATCATGCTTACAAACTAAAAGAGGGAACAGCGAGTGGCTCTTCCCCTTCATATTCATACCTTGTTGGTAGTGCTTGCTCTTAGCTTTAGAGATTGCCGTTGCGAAAGGCAAGGACAAAAATAACCGCAGGCCCAGCAAGCATGATTAGGGCAACACATACTAGCTGGAAAAGGGTTTCCCACTGAAAACTACCTATAACATCAAAAATCCCAGACATTTTTCCTCCCAATTAATCTTGCTAATTTAATGCATCCGCTATAAATTCCGCACTTCATTTTACCTAAATTGCAGGCATTTAATTTAATTAACTTAACAAATCTATAATAAATATTAAATTACTCCTGATTTCTCTCATCTTGGCTGTGCGGTAGCTAAAATCGCTAAGCTCAAAGCAAAGAGAAAATCATAACTCATTTTTTGTATCATGGCGACTTGGAAATGTGTAAAGCAATGTGGAGCCTGTTGTAATTTAGATCCGGCTGATCGTCCAGACTTGGAAGAGTATCTGTCGCCCGATGAGTTGGAAGTGTATCTAAGTATGGTGGGAGAAGGAGGCTGGTGTGTTAATTACGATCGCACTACGCGCGAATGCAAGATTTACCCCAACCGTCCCCGCTTTTGCCGCGTGGATTCAGAGATATTTGAGGATATGTATGAAATTGAGCCGGAAGAGTTGAACGATTTTGCGATCGCTTGTTGTCGGGAGCAGATCGAGGGAGTGTATGGCGATCGCAGTTTGGAAATGCTGCGCTTCGATCAATCTGTGGGTTTCTAGCGGTTTGGAGGTGGAGAAGGATGAAGTATGAAGATGTAGAGACGCGATATATCGCGTCTTTCCTGTGAAGGATGAATTCAGCCCGGATCTCATTCATCATGCTGGTTCCTGATTCGAGCAATTCTTTACAGACGCACTACGATCGCTTCTCTACCACTGTTAACTTGTGACTTCTGAGTTTTGCTTTTTGTTTAGCAGGGTTGATTTTTGTAACGTAGGTAGGAGAAAATGAAAAGAAAATGAAAAATATTCAGCCTAACTGCCCGTGAAAGTCCAATCTGCTCCTACTAAATCTGGCTTGTCTGACGAACTCAGCATCCTGAACAAGCAAGCCCAGACAAATCATAGTCAATCTGTTGCTACGCTGGAGAAACTAGACATCGATACCCAGTCACTGAAGGCAATTCCACAAAAGCAGGCGAAGAAGCATTCAGGGCATATCTTCGGCTCTACATTTTTGACTATCTTTTTGGCAGAATTTGGCGATAAAACTCAGTTATCAACTCTGCTGATGAGTGCCGAATCTCAGTCACCCTGGATAGTGTTTTTGGGTGCGGGAACTGCATTGATCTCCACGAGTTTGTTAGGTGTTATTTTGGGGCAATGGCTGGCGAAGCGGTTTGCTCCTAAAACATTGGAAACAGCAGCAGGGGCTAGTTTACTGGTGATTTCCGCTATGCTGTTTTGGGATGTTATGCAGTTTTAGGCAGGGATGACATGGATTGGAATTTACTGGGACTAAGTTTTATTACCGTCTTTTTATCCGAATTAGGGGATAAAAGTCAATTAGCCGCGATCGCACTTTCGGGTAGTTCTAAATCTCCCCGTGCTGTATTCTTCGGTACCGCAGCCGCGTTATTGTTAACTAGTTTAATTGGAGTGTTGGCAGGAGCAGGAGCAGCACAGCTATTGCCAGTAAGATTAGTAAAAGCGATCGCTGCTGTAGGATTTGCTGTTCTCGCAGTTCGCTTGTTGTGGAATAACGACGATTTACCGCAAGATTCGGAAGAAACTACTTAAAATATTGTGCCTTACAGCGCATAACAAATTTTATAATTAGTTTACGAACCCTGGCAGCTTCAAAGAGTTGCTTTCATCTCACACCTAAAGTTACTCAAAACTGTCAAGGCAATTCAAGCTAGGATTTCCAACTTCAGTACTTGCCATTACTTTTGCCTGGTAACGGTAAACCACATTTGGCAAGACAAAGAAAAAGCTAGATTGAGCGGTTATGGCGATCTCTTTTGTTAATTTCTTTAGATTAAAAACACAAATCTATATTAGTTTCCTATATTATACAAATTCAATATAGATGTATGATTTTTCTGCAAAAAAATAAATATTATAAGGAATGTTACTAAATTTGTATTGGCTGCCTAAAATTTAGTTATTTATACATAACATATCATGATGTTTTTAAGCAGATAAAGCATAAAATTAAACTTTATATAATAGTATGTTTATGTGTTAGCAGTCAAGCGAACAGAATCAGATCGCTGGCTAATAAGTGAATAATTTTACCGATAAATTGTCCCAAAAGTTAAAACTATATTAATCGTTCGTGGGTGAGAGTCACATTTATTCCAAATTGATTAAAGTAAAAGTAAAACAATCAGAAGAGAGCAAAATTATGAATACACACGATCTAATGATGCTAGTGTTGCTACTTACTCCTGGTCTTTTACTTTCAATAGTAATATTGGTTACATTTGCAGCTGGTGGTTAGCTGTAAATTTAATCAATCCTGTGTCACTCTTAACCTATCAAAGGCTGAATCACGCTAAATCTGAAGTACAGTATTAATGGCTGCCACAACTGCTGACTGGTACCGATCTCATTACCCTACACAACAGTTCTCTGCTATTAGAAAACAAATTGTCTAATTGATGCTGAAACTATCTTAGGGATGAAATCAGGTGTAATGCTAATCAACACTAGAGGCACTTAAGAGTATTACTCAAACAGATATCGCCAATATCTCTACCGTAGAGCAGGGACAATTTTGTGCGAATTCAAATTAAACTAAAGGCACTAAAAGCAGTTGGCAGCGCTGTCTAGTAGCTATTTGCTGATGCCTATTTCTTTATCAGCTTGCAAGTTCGACCCTAAGTTCTCTATCTTGGTGTTGAGCAAGCCGTTCTTAAGAGTCAAGTATATTTGAAACATAACCTAAACTTCTTTTAAGTCGAAAACAAACGGTAACGCTAGGCATCGTACCGCAAAATCAGCAATATTAAAGTTGTCATTCCCAACAAACAAAGTAAAACTATGGAATCTCAACTGCAACAACAAGATTACGCAAATACTAACTCCCCAGAGGGTATGGCGGCTACAGAACCAGCACCCTTGGCAAAACTCCCACCTGCTCCTCAAACTGATGAGCAATGGCGGCGAGTTGGCACGCAAGTTTCTGCCTTTTTGGCAGAACTGCCCGATTATATCGGCAACTTTTTTAACGAGTACAAACAGCCAATTATCACTGTTACGTTATTTCTAGCAGCGATTGTCACAATCAGAGTTATCCTCGCTGTGCTGGATGCTCTCAATGGCATTCCTCTAGTTTCTCCAACCTTCGAGTTAATCGGTATTGGCTATTCAGCTTGGTTTGTCAATCGCTACTTATTGAAAGCGTCTAATCGGCAAGAATTAGCTCAAGAAATTCAAGGACTCAAACAACAAGTAGTTGGTAGCCAACAACTACCAGAATAGTAAAGCTAAATACTCGATCGCTGCTAGCAACAGCAGATCGTATTTAAGGGGCGATCGCCGTTGCTTATTCCAGCACTCAGGCGCTCGCCTTTTTGCCGATCTTAAGTAGGGCTGGTGTTTACCGCCCTACAATAAAAACCGTAAAGACAGACTATTGCTGTGGTTGCCCTCCAGTAATATAAGGAGATTGAATCGGTTGTAATCTACCAGATCTGACCAAAGCTTGATGAATGAAGGCAGCTACCTCAGCACGAGTAGCATTTTGGTTGGGATTAAGCACTCTTGAATCAGGATAATTCACCACCAGCCCAGCGTTGCTAGCAGCTGCTACTTTATCGATTGCGTATTGAGGAATTTGGTCGGCATCCTGATAAAGAGATTGTAGGACTTGCTGTGGAGAGGATGGCGGTGCTTGGTTCAAGCCACTAGCAAGAGCGACTAAAACTTGCACTTTGGGAATTTCTTGCTGCGGCTGGAAAGTGTTGTCAGGATAACCTTTCAAAAATCCGGCTTGAATTGCGCGATCGATTGCTGGTACTCCCCAGAAAGTCGGCGGAACATCCTTAAACACAGTTACATTATCTCGACCAGGATTATTAGCAAAAGCTTCTTGCAACAGCGCGGCAAACTCAGCACGGGTTACAGGATCGGTAGGTTTAAAATAGCCCCCAGGAAAACCATTAACAATTCCCCGGTTGGCAAGAGCTGTAATAAATGGATATGCCCAAAAATTATCAGGAACATCCAAAAAACGAACAGTTTGAGATGGGGCTGGAGTTGATGGAGTAGCCGTAACCGCTGGCGTTGGGGCTGGTAAAGGAATAATCGCTGGAATTTGAGGAGTTTGCCGCCGGAGTGTAGTTTCTGGCGTGACTGGGAGCGATTCTTCGGGTGAAGGTGCGGGGACGGGAAGTGGTAGAAGTAGTGATTCGGGAGCCGGACTTGCTGTTGCTTGGGGAGTTGGGTTCACAGCTGAAGGCGCTGTGGGAGTAGGGGACAGCGATATAATATTAGGGATTTGGAAGCCTTCGTTCCGGCGGGAGAGTGACCAGAATAAAATAGCGCCGATCGCACTTAAAGCAACGAAGATACCAACAAATTCATCAAACCCCAAGGGAGTTCTTGTTGAACGTGGATCGGGTGAATTGGTCATTTAAATCACCTATAAAGCAGCAAGATTAAATTAAAACAATTAACCCATAAATAACTGCTTTGGCTACCCCCTTAAGGATAAGTTTTAAGTTTTGAGTTTTAAGTTTTAAGTTAGTAATTTAATTTAAAACTCGCGCATTCCAACCTCATAACTATTCAAAGTACTCGCAGCAAGCTAGGAATACTATCTATTGCTTCTAATTCACGGATTTCTGCCAAAGCGTGGCCAAAGTCACCTTCTCGCACATCATGGGTGACGACAACAATTTCGGCTAATTCTTGCTCTACGCCAGTTTGTACAACTGATTCCAGACTAACACCGCGATCGCCAAAGCAAGTACCTAATTTACCAATCACACCTGGGCGATCCTGGGTGAGGAAGCGGGCATAAAACCGAGTCACGAGTTCCTCCATCGGTGCGATCGCACAATAATCGTGATGGGAACAAGCTAGTAATGGGTGTAGGATGTCGCGTGATTCGTGAGTTTTAGTTTTCAAGACAGCGGTGATATTCAAAATATCGGATACGACAGCGCTAGCAGTAGCACCAGCACCCGCCCCAGGCCCAAAAAACATCACTTGCCCAACTGGTTCTCCTTCGACCAAAATCGCATTATTCACGCCATTGATATTGGCTAAGGGGTGAGTTTGTGGAACTAAAGTTGGGTGAACTCTGACTGAGAGGGGCAAAAGGGGAGTATCACGTTTTGCTATTGCCAGTAGTTTAATTACAAACCCAAGCTTTTGGGCATAGGTAATATCTGTTTTGCTGACAGAGCGAATACCTTCACAGTAAACCTCTTGCAGTTTAATTCGTCCCCCAAAAGCTAAGGAGGCGAGGATGGCAATTTTATCTGCTGCGTCTAAACCTTCTACATCAGCAGTTGGATCGGCTTCGGCATAACCGAGTTTTTGCGCATCTGCTAAGACATCATTGAAGCTACTGCCTTCAGTTTGCATCCGCGTGAGGATGTAGTTAGTAGTGCCGTTAACAATTCCAGTCACCGAATGAATGCGATTGACACTCAAAGACTGTTTTAATGGTTGAATTACTGGGATACCGCCGCCTACAGCTGCTTCTAGCAGAACGTAAACTCCAGCCGCATTGGCAGCCTCAAAAATTTCATCGCCATAACGAGCAATGACTGCTTTGTTAGCAGTGACGACGTGTTTACCGTTATTAATCGCTTTGAGAATGAGCGATCGCGCAGGTTCCAATCCTCCCAAAACTTCGACCACAATGTCCACCGCTGGATCGGTGACAACTTCATCTAAATCTGTCGTCAATACACCATTTGGTAGATTGACAGCACGGGATTTATCAAGCGATCGCACTCCTACCCGGTAAATCTCCAACTCCTGCAACAATGGATTACGTCCAGCAGCATCTAGCAATAGCTGGACTGTACCCGTACCCACCGTGCCTAATCCTAGTAGACCAACTTTAAAAGTCACAATCCTTGTAACCAGTTCACCAAAAATAATTGTAGGGGCGTATTGACATACACCCCTAAGCATTGTCACAAAACAATAGTAGGGTGGGCAATCCCCACCCTACTCTACCAAACACTAGCCTTAGTAAGTCTCTACGTGCCAGCGACCAGCCTTTTTCAAATTCTTCTGGTATTCGATCCAGTTTATGCCTTCCTTAGCGGCTTCAGCAGATAGTGCCTCATCGATGCCACCTTCCATACCCTTCAAGCCACAAATGTATGTGTGGGTATTTTCTTGCTGGATTAGTTTCCAGAGTTCGGCGGCTTTTTCGGCTACTCGATCCTGAATGTACATTCTGCCACCTTGGGCATTTTTCTGTTCCCGGCTGATGGCACAAGTCAGACGGAAGTTGTCAGGATACTGCTGTTGTATTTCTTCCAATTCCTGCTTGTAGAGGATGTTGGCAGAAGTGGGGATACCAAAGACTAGCCAAGCAAAACCCTTGAATTCGTAGTCTGTGTTGACTGCTTTTTCGTCTGGCTTAAACATCCGCCATAAGTAAGCTCTAAACGGTGCGATACCAGTTCCAGTTGCCAGCATGATCACGTTGGCGTTCGGATCGCTAGGCAGTAGCATTTCCTTACCAACAGGCCCGGTAATTTTTACATCCGCACCTTCTTCCAAATTACACAGATGGGTAGAGCAGACACCATAGACTGTTTCGCCTGTTTCAGGATGCTTGTACTCTAGCTGTCTGACACATAGCGACACAGTTTTATCATCAACATTGTCGCCATGACGGGTAGAGGCGATAGAGTAGAGCCTGAGCTTTTCAGGTTTACCATTCTTGTCTGTTCCCGGCGGAATAATGCCGATACTTTGACCTTCCAGATAACGTAAATCTCCACCAGAAATATCAAATATCAGGTGACGAACTGTGCCAATTCCACCTTCGCCAACTAATTCTTTATTTGAGATGCACTTACCGACGTAAGGTGCGTTGGGACGATAAATATTAACGGGAACGTCTTCGTGTTTGGCTTTTCCAGCCTTGGGCTGCGCTTGAGTCATGGGCTTGCCTTTTGTTTCTGATGTATTGGGCTTTAGTCCATTTTCTGGTGCAGTTTTTTCTGTCGCTTCACTCTTAGGAGTAACAATGGCGTTACCATTTCCGTTGTTATCAACACTTAGAGGTTGAATACTGACAATTTTGCCGCCTAATCGAGTGATTCGCTGCATTTCTTGGCTCATGCGGCTATAAGGCACTCTGATAAACACGCTGCCACTTTGACGAATGGGATAGCTCGTTTTGTCTGTTTCTTCGCTCTGACGTAAGCCCACCACTTCATAAACAAATGCACGGCTCCCAGCTTGTGTATTGGCTGCCCCGTCAGCGGCGTTGGAATTATACATCGATTAAATCTCTCCGAACCCTACTTAACTTGTTGTTCAAAAACAGCCCTTTCTAGCAAAGGCAAGTTTTACCCACCGAATTCCGGCTGCTAAAAACTCAACCTAGAGAAAGTAGCTTTTGTAACCAGACTTTAGCTATTCTCACTCGTAAAGGAGCGGCTGTTGCGGCATATTTTGAATAACTGCCCCTTTAACAGACTACAAAGTAAATAGATTGCAGAATGTTAAGAGTGAGCCAGTTTGGTTTTTTTTATAAAATTGTGCAACTAAACATTAGCATAAGTACTGAACCATCAGACCATAACGCTGACGATAAGCCTTGTATAGAAGATCCCATTCTGGTAGGATCTACTATAACAGTAGTATTAAATACTTACCGGGAACAGTTTTTGCTGCCCTGTTGGGTAGTGAGAATTTTTGTGTAGACGTACTGGGGTTAAACCACAACAGTACAGACCACAGAATAACCTCCAGGCTACGATACAGCCAAATAAACAACATAAAAAGCAACACATCTTATCGTTAGAGGAACCCTATGATCAGTAAGCCGGATCGCGTGGTTTTAATTGGCGTAGCCGGAGACTCCGGGTGCGGAAAATCCACGTTTTTGCGCCGTTTAGAAGACTTGTTCGGCAAAGAATTTATCACTGTCATCTGTTTAGACGATTATCACAGTTTGGATCGCAAACAGCGCAAAGTAACAGGGATAACAGCACTGAACCCGAAGGCGAACAATTTTGACCTAATGTACGAGCAAATTAAAGCGCTCAAGAACGGTCAAGCGATTGACAAGCCGATTTATAACCACGAAACTGGCGAACTCGATCCACCAGAGCGGGTGGAGCCGAATCACATTATTGTGATTGAGGGACTGCATCCGTTGTATGACGAAAGAGTGCGATCGCTCCTTGACTTCAGCGTTTATCTCGATATCAGTGATGAAGTCAAAGTTGCCTGGAAAATTCAACGCGACATGGCAGAACGGGGTCATCGCTATGAAGACGTGATTGCTGCAATTAACTCTCGTCGTCCTGACTTTGAAGCCTACATCGAGCCGCAAAAAGAATTCGCTAACGTTGTCCTGCAAGTTTTACCCACAAACTTGATTAAGGAAGACAAAGAGCGCAAGGTACTGCGAGTCCGAATGCTCCAGAGTGAAGATGTAGAAGGCATGAAGCCAGTCTATCTGTTTGACGAAGGTTCAACAATTAATTGGACTCCCTGCGGACGTAAGCTAACCTGTTCCTACCCTGGAATGCAAATGTTCTACGGCTCAGATGTCTACTACGGTCGCTACGTTTCCGTTTTGGAAGTTGATGGACAGTTCGACAACTTAGAGGAAGTATCTTACATCGAAACTCATCTGAGCAACACTGATACTAAATATCAAGGTGAAATGACTCATCTGCTGCTCCAGCATAAAGAGTATCCTGGTTCTAACAACGGTACCGGACTATTCCAAGTGCTGACAGGGTTGAAGATGCGGGCAGTTTACGAACGCTTGACGGCAAAGGAAGCAAAGATAGCGGCAAAGGTTTAGGTTCCGAAGTTAAACGGAATTTATTGGGGCGCTTTCATGCGCCCTTTTTTTTTTTAAACGAACCGCGCTCGTCGCGTTCACGTGCGTCAAGCGTTGCGTTTAGAGCGCCAAGGAAACCTGAGAGAATATGCCTACAATAATAGTTTGCAAAAGGAGGATTTGGGCGCAATGTTTAGTACAAACGAACTATTAGGCGATGCATGGGAGAGGCTAGAGGCATCAATTCTGAGATGTGGTGAGGAACCAGTTGGGACAGTAGCGGCAGCTCCCGATCCGAGCGTGAAGCAATACAATTACGGACACTGCTTCATTCGTGATTTTTTCCCTTCAGCCTTAGCTTTTCTGACTCAAGGCAAGGCAAAGATAGTAGCTAATTTTTTAACACAGACGTTAAAGTTACAGATTAATGAAAACAATATAGACGAAATCAGGGCGCACATGGATGGTGCTAGACCTGGAATGGGTTTAATGCCAGCAAGCTTTGAGGTGGTAGAAGAAAACGGCAAACCATGTATTAGGGCTGATTTTGGCGAACGAGCAATTGGTAGAGTTACACCTGTAGATTCTTGCCTGTGGTGGCTGATTTTGCTGCGGGTTTATCAGAAAGCAACAGGGGATATCAAACTAGCCCAGGCAGCAGATTTTCAACAAGGTATAAAGTTGATTCTGGATCTGTGCATGGTGAAGCGGTTTGATATGTACCCAACACTGTTAGTTCCAGAAGGCGCTTTTATGATTGACCGCCGCATGGGCGTGTACGAGCGTCCTTTGGAAATCCAAGCCCTATTCTATGCTGCTTTAATGGTAGCTGACGAACTGCTACTACCTGAAAATAAAACAGATATTCACGAAGAGATCCAGCAACGCTTAGAGAGGCTAAAGAAACATATTCAGGAACATTATTGGATAGATCTAGCGCGGGTAAATGAAATTCATAGATATGAAAATGAAGAGTTTGGAGAAGAAGTTATAAATAAATTTAATATTTATCCAGATTCGCTTGCTACTTGGGTAGCCGATTGGATTCCGAAAGAAGGAGGCTATCTAGCTGGTAATCTGGGGCCGGGACGAATGGATTTTCGCTTCTTTGCTCTAGGAAACATGATGTCTATTATTTGTTCTCTAGCCGACGAAGAGCAATCCCAAAAAATCATGAATTTGATCGGCAAAAGATGGTTGGATTTGGTGGGAAGTATGCCGATGAAAATCTGTTATCCGGCCGTGGAAGACAAAGAATGGGAGCTAATTACTGGCTGCGATCCAAAAAATGTCCGCTGGTCGTATCATAATGGCGGAAATTGGCCGGTTTTACTTTGGTTTTTAGTTGCTGCTGCCCTGAAATCAGGCAGACAAAGTATTGCCGAAAGAGCAATCAAGGCGGCTGAAAAACGCTGGAGTGAGTTTAAAGATCGGGATAAGTGGCCAGAGTATTACGACGGTAAGAGGGGTATGCTGGTGGGTAAAAAGGCAATGAGGTATCAAACTTGGACTGTCGCTGGATATATAGTGGCAAAAGATTTAATGGAGAATCCCCAGCATCTGGATTGGATTAGGTTTGATTGACGAACCGCGAAGACGCGAAGAGCACGAAGGGGTTTAGGACAGTACTATTCGTTTGATGCCTTGTTTGAGGATAGGAACGTTAAAGTTAATTAGAAGTCCAAGTCGATGACCTGTCATTTTGAGATAAGACAGGACTTGGGCATTGTGGATAGGTGCGAGGTTCTCTACTGCTTTCAATTCGACAATCAAGCTGTTTCCCACCAAGAAATCTAGTTTACCTTCACCAACCTTTGCTCCTTTATAATTGACAGCCACTGGTGCTTGAGGAATAAAATGTATTCTCTGCAACTGGAGTTCTAGACATAATGCTTCTTGATAAACAGACTCCAAAAACCCAGGTCCCAAAACCCGATGCACTTCAATAGCTGCACCAATTACCTCATACGCTAGCTGCTCTAACTCCTCTCCAAACTCTCTCATCTTCGCGTCCTTCGCGCCTTCGCGGTTCGTATTCATAAAACCCTCCTCCATCGTGTGGCAAAATTTTAAATAACTGCATCTATTCTTAGTCTTCCCTCCATGACTGCTACTATCCCCACCTTGCCCAGTCTTTACGATCCCTTTACTACTGAAGCTAAATGGCAAAAATTCTGGGAAGACAATCAAGTCTACAAAGCTGAACCGGAGCGCGGCGGTGAACCATATTGCATTGTTATTCCTCCGCCCAATGTCACTGGTAGCTTACACATGGGTCACGCCTTCGACAACACGCTGATTGACACTCTGATCCGCTACCACCGCTTGAAGGGATATAACACTCTGTATCTACCCGGAACTGACCACTCTGGGATCGCTGTACAAGCGATTTTGGAAAAGCAACTCAAGGCTGAAGGCAAAACTCGCTACGATTTAGGGCGAGAAAAATTTCTGGAACGAGCTTGGCAGTGGAAGGCGGAGTCTGGCGGCACAATTGTTAACCAACTACGGCGCTTGGGTGTGTCGGTGGATTGGTCGCGGGAACGCTTCACGATGGATGAAGGTTTATCCAAAGCAGTTGTGGAAGAGTTTGTCCGTTTCTATGAGTCTGGGCTGATTTATCGGGGTAATTATCTGGTGAATTGGTGCCCTGAGACTCAATCAGCTGTGTCGGATCTGGAAGTGGAAAATAAAGAGGTGGATGGTCATTTGTGGCACTTCCGCTACCCCCTTACGGATGGTTCTGGTTATGTGGAGGTGGCGACGACACGCCCAGAGACAATGCTGGGCGATACGGCTGTGGCAGTAAATCCCAATGACGATCGCTACAAACATTTGATTGGGAAAACGCTAACGCTGCCAATTATGAATCGACAAATTCCCATTGTTGCTGATGAATTCGTTGATGCTACTTTTGGGACAGGTTGCGTGAAGGTGACACCGGCCCACGATCCGAATGATTTTGAAATGGGTCAGCGTCATAATTTGCCGTTCATCAATATTATGAATAAGGACGGCACTCTGAATGAAAATGCTGGCGAGTTCCAAGGGCAAGACAGGTTTGTTGCCCGGAAAAATGTGGTGCAACGCTTAGAAGCTGATGGTTTTTTGGTGAAGGTGGAGGACTATAAGCATAGTGTTCCATATAGCGATCGCGGCAAAGTCCCGGTCGAACCCCTGCTTTCAACTCAGTGGTTTGTCAAAATTCGCCCTCTAGCCGATCAAACCCTAGAATTCCTCGATCAAGAAAATTCACCGCAATTTGTTCCTCAACGCTGGACAAAGGTCTATCGTGACTGGTTGATCAAGCTAAAAGATTGGTGTATCTCTCGTCAACTTTGGTGGGGGCACCAAATTCCTGCTTGGTATGCGGTGAGTGAAACAGGCGGTGAAATCACTGACACTACGCCGTTTGTCGTAGGACGAAGTGAAGCAGAAGTTCAGGAGAAAGCAACTTCACAATTTGGCGAAAATGTCAAGCTAGTAAGAGATCCAGATGTGCTTGATACTTGGTTTTCTTCCGGTCTATGGCCTTTCTCAACTTTAGGCTGGCCTGATTCCTCGCCTGACTTTGAATTCTACTACCCCACTTCCACCTTAGTGACGGGGTTTGACATCATCTTCTTCTGGGTGGCGAGAATGACAATGCTGGCGGGGCATTTTACTGGTCAGATGCCTTTTAAAGACGTTTACATTCACGGGTTGGTGCTGGATGAAAACGGTAAGAAGATGTCTAAATCTGCTGGTAATGGCATCGATCCGTTGTTACTGATTAACAAATATGGTACAGATGCCCTGCGCTACACCTTAGTTAAGGAAGTAGCTGGTGCAGGTCAAGATATCCGGCTAGACTACAATCGTGAAAAGGATGAGTCTGCTTCATTCGAGGCATCGCGCAATTTTGCCAATAAATTATGGAATGCTTCCCGGTTTGTGATGATGAATTTGGATGGGAAGACACCTCAACAGTTAGGATCTCCCCTTACACCTAACCCCCCTGCCGGAGAGTTGGAGTTGAGCGATCGCTGGATTCTCTCCCGCTTCCATCAGGTGGTACAACAAACTAGCGATCGCATTGATAATTATGGTCTGGGCGAAGCGGCGAAAGGGCTTTATGACTTTATCTGGGGAGATTTTTGCGACTGGTACATTGAACTAGTCAAATCTCGGCTGTGGAAGGATGCAGATTCTCAATCCAAACTGGTGGCACAACAAACTCTTGCCTATGTATTAGAAGGGATTCTCAAACTACTGCATCCTTTCATGCCCCACATTACCGAGGAAATTTGGCATACTCTCACTCAGGCAGAAAATGGTCAAAGTATATCACTGCAATCCTATCCCCAATCAGATGCATCGTTAATCGATTCAGAATTGGAGCAGCAGTTTGAACTACTATTTGGTGCAATCCGCACGCTGCGGAATCTCCGCGCTGAAGCAGGAATCAAGCCGGGATTCAAGGTAAAGGCATTTTTGCAAAGTGAGAGCGATCGCGAACGCCAAATTCTCACTAGTGGCGAAACTTATATTCAGGAGCTAGCTAAGGTAGAGTCATTAACGATTACCCCTGGGCTCGAAACGGCAATAGAACCCGCAATTGCTGGCGTAGTTGGCACAATCCAAGCCCTGATTCCCCTGGCTGGTGTAATTGATGTGGCAGCACTACGGGCTAAGCTGGAAAAAAGTCTAAGTAAGGTAGAAGCTGAAGTTAAATCACTCTCTGGACGGTTGACAAATCCCAGCTTTGTTGACAAGGCTAGACCAGACATCGTTCAACGAGCGCGGGAAGCTCTAGCAGAAGCTGAAAAACAGGTAGAAATCCTGCGATCTCGCCTCCGCCTTTTAAACAGCTAAATCATGAATGATGAAAGAAAAAGTTTTCAGCATTGCTGCATTTATCATTGCTGCATTTTCACTCGCCACTGGCCACTCAGCACTAAAAAAATGCTCCATCTAGCTCAAGTTCAAACACAAGGACTATTAGGCAGCTTAGGTTTGCGGCTACTGGCTCGACAGGAAACCGAATACCACTGGACGTTAATTACAGAAAGAACTGTAATTCCAGAAGTAGAGATAGTACTAAACGATAGCACGCTATTTCCTTTGACTGAGGGTTTGCTCGTTTTAGTCGAGGTATCTCCTATTGGGGAAATTGAGAGTCTGGAGAACGCAAGTAACTGGGTGCTGGAATTAGTAAAAACCTACTTAACTAACGGAATTACGCCCGCCTTTTTGCAACAAGAAATTGAAAGGGCAGAACAGTGGCGGCAAAGCTTGACTTTGCAAACTCAAGAATTAGCCCGACGAGCTTTGGAAGTAGAAGCCCGTCGGGAACAAATTCAAGCGTTGGAAGAAAGTTTAAGACGCGACCAGGAAAGCAGCAATCATAATTTGTAACTTTGAGGATTAGCGTAGGGTGGGCAATGCCCACCCTACTGATTTCCCTGCTTTCTTAAGCGCTCTTGGTAGCTGGAGGCAGATAAATTTTAGCAGGTGCATTCGCTCTATGACCGTTATTGCTATTAGTCTCTGGAGAGACTAGCACATCACGAATTAGTCGGGCGATCGCTTTTTGGGTTAAACGACTAGCCACTTGCTGACCGATGCGTTGCGCTTCTGGCTTAAATAGCAAAGAGGCAATCTGAGGTGCTAGCTGTGTGGCATCGAAGCCACGAGTTTCTTGCAAAATACCCCAGATCCTGTTGATATGTTCTAAAGTTTGCTGTCGATCTAAGTTAGCTTCTGGGGTTTCGTTAATTGCTAACGCTAGCCGATGTCCCAAAGGAACTTTATCGATGGCACGGCGCAGGGTATGAGTGACATTCTGAATTGTATTTTGCCCAAAAGCATCCAAACCTTTAACAATTTCATCGACTAAGCGTTCGCGGATGAAAGCGCCTCTTTCTGAAGAGAGAAAATCTAGCGTTTGATTCAATACTTGGTTAAAGTCGTAGTCTTGACTGCCACGAGCATTTCGTAACAAGTTTTCTAACCGATTCCAGCGGAAAGTACCTTCTTTGAATAATAGATCGCGCAACGATGCCCTTAACTCTGGTGCTGGATCTGTTAACAACCGCTTGGCAACATAGGGATAAGCAGCGCTAAGCACTTTAAAATTAGGGTCGATGCGGATAGCGATTCCTTCTAGGGTCACCAGCGATCGAATAATCAGCGCGTAGTAAGCAGGAACGCGGAAGGGATACTCATACATCAAACTCGATAGCTGATCGGTGATGCTTTTAATATTCAACTCCGCTACGCTAGCACCCAATGTGTCTTTAAACACATTAGCAAAGGCTGGAATAATTGGTGTCAGATCTGTATCGGGGGAGAGAAAGTCCAGCTTCACATAGTCATTGGCTAAGCCTTCAAAGTCGCGGTTGACTAGGTGAACGATCGCTTCAATCATGCCATAGCGCTGATATGGCTTAACCTCGCTCATCATGCCAAAGTCCAGATATGCCAATTTACCATCTGGTGTGGCTAATAAGTTGCCTGGGTGAGGATCGGCGTGGAAAAATCCGTGTTCTAAAAGTTGACGTAGAGTACCTTGTACGCCGACTTCAACTAGATACCGCGCATCTACTCCTTGAGCAGCGATCGCTTCTACCTGAGTTAGCTTGGTTCCCGTAATCCACTCCATTGTCAATACACGCTTGTTGGTGTATTGCCAGTAAATTTTCGGAATATAAATGTCTTCTAGGTGGCCGTAGAGTTGAGCGAAGCGTTCGGCGTTATGTCCTTCATGGACATAATCCATTTCTTCAAAAATTCGTTCGCCAAATTCATCTAGGATAGCGACGAGATCGCTGCGTATTCTTTTAACGTTTTTATTTGCCCAAGCAGCAAGTTGGCGTAGGATATACAAGTCTACGGTTATGCGCTCTCTCAAGTCGGGGCGCTGGACTTTGACAGCTACTGTCTCGCCTGTTTTGAGCTTACCTTTGTATACCTGACCTAACGAGGCGGCGGCGATGGGATGAGGCGATAATTCAGCGTAAACTTCCTTTGGAGTTTGTCCCAGTTCTTCTTCAATAAACTGGTAAGCCAGCGCATTATCGAAAGGTGGTAACTGGTCTTGCAGTTGAGTTAGTTCCTCCATATATAAAGGCGGAACTAGATCCGGTCGGGTAGAAAGTGCTTGCCCAATTTTGATATAAGCAGGACCCAACTGAGTTAACAGTTCTCGTAACTGAATTGCTCGTCGCTGCTGCTTTTCTACAGTGCGGCCTCTTTGCCGATCCCACCACAGACCAAAAGCAAAGCTTAAGGATGGGAATAAAACTGCCCAAATTCTGCTTAAAATTCGCAGCGGTTTGTTTCTATAGTATGCGGCGATCGGTGCTGGGTCGTACTTTAGCGCATCTTCTGGTTTAATTGCAGTAGATATAATTGCTTTTTCCTGGGGTAACTCCTCTATGGTTGACACAGTAACCACCGAGGGAATTTTGACATTTTCTGTAGTGGCTGGGTTATCGCTCACTAGTTCTGCGTCAGACCTGAGAGAATTAGAGGAGACCGTCTTCACATCCATGAATTAGTGACCGCATCTGCTTAACTATGTTAAGTATTGTAACAATTAACAATTACCCACTCGCAAGTATTCAATTAGCAAATAGCAAGTTACTGTCAACAAGGTAATCTTATCAAAAATTACTTATAAGTATTTTTTTAGCTTCAACCTGTTGCAGCTTTGTCAAACTAAACTAATGATTGGTAACTGGTGGCTTGTATTTGCTCGGAGATGACAGTTGAAGCGATCGCTTCAATCGTTATCACTTTGACTAGTATCCATGACTGGATGATTATTCTGCCTCTGCCCTCACGGTGAATTAGCTTTCATGTTACTCTCCCTCCAGATTGAAAACTTTGCCCTGATTGACCAGCTGGAGTTGGAATTCGGCACTGGTCTAAATGTTTTGACAGGTGAAACCGGGGCGGGAAAGTCGATTATCTTAGATGCTATTGATGCGGCTTTGGGCGGAAAAGTCACTAGTCGCGTCATTCGCACCGGGACAAACCGAGCCGCAGTAGAAGCTACTTTCCAATTAAACCCTGGTTTAGCCGCTTGGTTAGTAGAACAGGAAATTGAGCTAATAGATAATGATTCGCTGGTATGCGTGCGAGAACTGACAATTAATAAGGGTAGCCTTCGCAGTCGATCGCGAGTGAATGGAGTGTTAGTAAATCGCCAAGTAATGGCGGAGTTGCGCGATCGCTTGGTAGAAATTACTGCCCAAGGTCAAGCCGTACAGGTGGGACAATCGGCACAAGTGCGAGAATGGCTCGATCTTTATGGTGGTTCGAGTCACTTGCAACAGCGAGAAGCGGTAGCAGCAGCCTTTACTGACTACCAACAGGCAAAAAATAACTTAGATAAACGTCGTCAATCAGATCGTCAACGCCTACAACAATTAGATCTACTAAATTATCAAATTCAGGAACTCGAAGCAGCCCACCTGGGCGAACCAGATGAACTAGAACAGCTAGAACAAGAACGTATTCGGCTCAGTCATGTGGTGGAATTACAGCAATCGAGTTACAAAGTCTACCAAGCTCTTTATCAAAATGATGGCGATACGCCAGCCAGTGCAGATCTATTAGCAGAAGCTGAATCAAGTTTGACTGACATGGTGCAATATGATGCTCAATTGCAGTCTATTTTGGATCTGGTAAGTGAAGCTTTGGCGGCGGCGACAGAAGCAGGAAGGCAGATTAGTGGTTATGGCGAAGGTTTGGAAGCAGATCCCCAACGACTGGAGATGGTGGAAGAACGTATTCGGGAACTAAAGCAAATTTGTCGTAAATATGGCCCTCTTTCGGAAGCGATCGCCTATTATCAACGTATTCAAGCAGAATTAAACGAACTCAACGCCAGCGAACAATCTATCGAAGCTTTAGAACAGCAAGAACAGCAATGTTTAAATAAACTCCTGCAAGTTTGCGAAAGGCTTACTCTTTTGCGACAAGAAGCTGCGGCAAAATTAGCAGCGCAGCTAATAGCAGAATTGAAGCCTTTGGCAATGGAAAAGGTACAGTTTCAAGTGGCTATTACTCCAACTTCTCCCACAGCCACAGGGGCAGATATGACAACATTCTTGTTTAGCCCCAACCCTGGCGAACCTTTGCAACCTTTGATCGCCATTGCTTCTGGGGGTGAAATGAGTCGCTTTCTACTGGCGCTGAAGGCTTGTTTTAGCAATGCTGAACCTGCTGGAACATTGATTTTTGATGAAATTGACGTTGGGGTTTCCGGACGAGTAGCGCAAGCGATCGCACAGAAGTTACACCAGCTAAGCCAACGCCACCAAGTTCTTTGTGTCACCCACCAACCGCTTGTAGCCGCAATGGCAGATCGCCACTTCCGGGTAGATAAACAGATCGTTGCACAAGAGACAGGAGTAGCGGCGGGTTTAACAGATAAGTCTAGCCAACCCATACAGGAGGCAGAAGTTAGGACTGTTGTGCGGGTGACAGCGCTTGATAACTTAATCACTCGCCGCGAAGAACTAGCCAGTTTAGCTGGGGGAAAATCTGCCCATGAAGCGATCGCCTTTGCTGAATCTCTCCTAACTCAAGCTGCTGCTCAGCGTCAATCGCAACACAATGGTGCAATAACTAAAAAAACAATCAAGCGATCGAAATAGTTATCAATTTGTAATTAGCAATTGTAAATTGCCTAGTTGCTTGAGACAATTGATATATTGCACCTCGTTAATCTATCCCACCATCGCTGTAGAAGTGCAGCCGTCCAAAACCGATAAATTGACCGTGAGATTTTTCCCCTGCTGGAAAAGCCGTAACGCCAAATAGGTAAACACCGGGATTGAAGGGGTTTTCTGCTGGTTTCAGACCAATTGTAATCGTTTTTCCCGGCGGAATTGGTTGTTCAAAGTTGACGACAATTGTCTGATTGTTGCGATCGCTTGTTACCTCACCTAATTTTATCGGTGTGCCTCGATCGTGGCGCGTTCCTTCAAAAGCGCGACTCTTTTTCAGTCTATAGCGAATATTGTCTGCACCTTCTTGCTGCTTAATTGTCACCCTTTGTAATGGTTCGCCAGCTTGTTCTGGGATCGCGATCGTGAAATAATACGTTGCGCCCCACTCTTTCACACTATTGAAGGTGGTTGTGGCGGCAACAAGATCCGGCGGTTGAACAAAGTATACTGTACCGTCTTGAAGTTTAACTGCTTGCGTCACTTGAGCAGTTGCCCCAATGTTGAGTGCTACGGCTAGTGTTGTTCCTAATAAAGCTGCAATACGCATGGTCTTATCAGCTATCCAAGTTGAACTAAGGCCAGTTTGAACCAACTTTTACTTTTAAGTTACCTTATCTAGCTTGAGATGCCTATTTACTGTTTGTAAATCTATTTAGGAGTAAAACTAGGTGGGCATTGCCCACCCTACTTATTAAGTTAATAGATGGTTAATAAAATAAGTAAAATTACTTGGAAACAAACAATTTTTATTTTTAATAATTCTTATTTATTAAAATTTACAATAATTACAATTAATTGCAGTGGATGCTTAAAGGATATTTCATATTTATAATCGATGAATTAGTTAAGCTAAATGTATGGATATAAGAGTTAGAGGAAATTTCATGAATGCTGCTTCAAGCTTTCAATTAAAGCGACCGATTTGGCAAACCATTGTCATTGTGACTTTGGGTTTATGGCTTGGTGGCAGCTTACTGTTAGATTGGGTAATTATGCCTAGCCTATATTTATCTGGCATGATGACTCAACCTGGCTTTACGACAGCAGGTTATCTGATTTTTTGGAATTTTAATCGTATTGAGTTACTGGCTGCTGCTGTAGTATTAACAGGTGTGTTGGCACTAGGCAGAACGAAATTTTTTGCTTCTAATTGGCATCATTTTGCTGTTATTTTATCCTTGCTATTGCTGGCTGTCTCTCTGAGCGATACATATTTCTTGACTCCTCAAATGTGTGCGACGGGAATTCATCTAAATCTATTTGAGTCAGTAGAGATTCCTGCAACTATGGATCGACTACACGCAGGCTATTGGGTATTAGAGGCTGTGAAACTAATTGTTGGTGGTACTCTTCTAAGTTGGTGCTTCCGACAGCAAGCTTAGTTCAGCTTAATACTTCATTAAAGGTGGGCAATGCCCACCCTACTTAAATCCCTTCATTGTCATGAGGGGATTTTGATTTTGTTGGTTCAATATTGAGCGATTAAGTGTAATTAATCCTCATCTTCCTATCTCATATACCCAATAGCACGCCACTTGTAGTTGGAATTATTTAGCTTAGATTACCTAGAAGATATCAACCTTTTCTCATAGTTCCTCTGGGTGTGTGAAAGACTATGAACTTAGTCCAAAGGCTTCACTGGTAAGGTTTAACAGGTGTTTGTTTAACTTCTACATTCCTGAGAATCTGGAAGGTCTTTGTATGGATATGTAACAAATTGAATTTTTTATTAAGAAATATTGCGGTTCCTCGATCCCTTTGTTAGGTTGTGTGCGTGGTTGTTTTTTCTGATAGATACCCGTTTAGGAGATGTTCTATCTATTTCTATCTATGCTTGACATTAATTGTGGCTCTGTACTAATCCACTAATTCTAAAATTGCCTGCATGGATGATGCGATCGCAAAGTGCAGGAAAGATTGAGATTTAACTGAAGTCTGGCTGAAAAACTTTTTTGGCTAATCTCCGAAAACCAGGCTTGGTTGCAAGCTTATTGAAATCCAATCTATCTCTGACGTTTTAGCCCAAACTATATCCTACAAATACCAGCTACTTTTCGTTCGAGTATATGCCGAGGAAGCTTCTCTACTTAATCTTCCCGTTCCGGCATTAGCTAACTGCATGGTAAAACCTCAACTTTGAAGGCTTTAACAATGAATATTCAAGGAAAGACAGCTCTAGTAACCGGAGCTTCTCGTGGCATAGGGCGAGCGATCGCTCTAGAATTGGCACAGCAAGGAGTAAAACGCCTAATATTGGTAGCGCGTAATCATCAGCGATTAGCAGAAGTTGCCGCAGAAATCGAAGCGCTTGGCGTAGAAACTGCAATATTGCCGTTGGATCTTTCTCAACCAGTACAAGTGCATATTGCGATCGCCCAAGCTTGGCGCACTCACGGCCCGATTCATCTACTCGTTAACTGTGCTGGAGTTGCACAACAAGTTCCCTTTTTACAGTCCAAACTTGTAAATGTGCAGGAAGAGATTGCAATTAATTTGGTAGGAATGTATACCATTACTTATTTAATTGCCCGACGCATGGCAGCACAACGAGAAGGAAAAATCGTCAACGTTTCTAGCTTAATGGGCAAGGTAGCGGCTCCGACGATGGCGACTTACTCGGCTACTAAGTTTGCAATTGTCGGATTTACCCAAGCCTTGCGTGGCGAACTAGAAGCTCATAACGTCCAGGTAACGGCTTTGCTACCATCTTTAACTGAGACAGATATGGTTCGAGATCTACAGTGGTTTCGCTGGGTGATGCCTACGACTCCTCAAAAAGTCGCGCGATCTCTTGTTGCTGGACTGCACAAGGATTCGCCTGAAATCTTAGTAGGATGGCAAAGCCATTTAATAGCATGGTGCAATCGCATTGCTCCCAGGCTGCTGGAGAAGGTTTTGCTAATGGCTGCGCCTCTGCCCAAGTATGAGCAAAAGACCTTCTCAAGACCCAGACAAGCTTAATTGAGCTTAGACTGAAATAATCGCTCAAGTTCCTGGCAAATTGCGGATTTCTTCAGGTAAATGGTGGCGATCGCCCAAAACTTCCAATAAAGGGCCGTGTTTGTCAAACTTGACAATGCTAACTGAAGCAGCTAACGCTGTGAGGCGATCGCGGTATCGTCCCAGGTCGATCCCCAGCAAAGAGCAAAGAATAATTCTGATCGTGGCTTTGTGCGAGACAACCAACACATTACCCCTAGGATACTTTGCTTGAATTTCTGCAATTACTATAGTTGCACGACTGGCAATTTCTACTGATGTTTCGCCTCCAGTGGGAGGATTCCAAGCTGGTTCAGTTAACCAGCTGATGTAATCTTCTGAATGATTTTGCTTGACAAATTCGACTGTTTGCCCTTCCCATTTGCCATAGCGAATTTCTTTCAGTCCGTCCCGCAGTTGCATTTCCATGCCGATCGCATCGCATAAAGGTTTTGCGGTTGCGATTGTCCGTTTCATCGGACTGGAATAAACAGCATCCCAAGAAAGCGAGTCATAGGCATCAGCAAAAGCCTTTGCCATCATAGTCCCTTCTGGTGTCAATTCGGGATCTAAATCCCCACAATAGCCATTTGTACGGCTGTAAACCGTTTCTCCGTGCCGTAACAAATATAGTTTTAGGCTCATAATTAGGGGATAGGAAATGATGAATTATGAATGTTGAATTATGAATTGAATTTTTAGCATTCATAATTCAGCATTCATCATTTTTTACTTTGTTAGGATACTGCAACTGTGGTGCGATCGCTCACTATTCCTTCTTTATGTGCCATTGAGAGCATTAAGTCAACTACGCGGTTTGAGTAGCCCCACTCGTTGTCATACCAAGCAACTACTTTGAAGAAGTTGGGATTTAATTCGATCCCCGCACCTGCATCAAAGATACTAGAACGGAGATCGCCTTGAAAATCTGTTGAAACTACTTCTTCATCTGTGTATCCTAAAATACCTGACATTCCATTTTCAGCAGCTTCTTTCATCGCCGCACAGATTTCCTTATAACTAGTTGATTTAGCAGTCTTGAAAGTCAGATCGACTACAGAAACATCGGGCGTAGGAACTCGGAATGCCATTCCGGTTAACTTACCTTTCAACTGCGGTAATACCAAGGCTACAGCTTTAGCCGCTCCTGTGGAAGAGGGAATGATATTTTGTGCTGCACCGCGTCCACCTCGCCAGTCTTTCTTGCTAGGCCCATCTACGGTTGGTTGAGTAGCAGTCATGGCGTGAACTGTAGTCATTAATCCTTCAGTTAAGCCGAAGTGGTCATCGATCACCTTTGCTACAGGAGCCAAACAATTCGTGGTGCAACTAGCATTGGAAACGATTGCATCTTTTGCGGGATCGAAATTTTGATGGTTGACTCCCATTAGCAGAGTGGGAACCTTATCTGGATCTTTGGTTGGGGCTGAAATTACTACTCGTTTTGCTCCCGCCTGTAAATGATTTGCGGCTCCATCGTAGTTGGTGAATAATCCTGTAGACTCAACTACGTAATCTACCCCAAGTTGACCCCAAGGCAATTGAGCCGGATTTCTCACTGACACGCAGGGGATGAAACGCCCGTTGATAATCATCCCATCTTCTTTGCAGTCAACTTGACTATCAAGTTTGCCGTGAGTTGAATCGTATTTGAATAAATAAGCCAAATTGTCTGGCGGTACTAAGTCGTTGATCCCAACAATTTCAATTTGCGGATGATTAACCGCTGCGCGTGCTACTAACCGCCCGATGCGACCAAATCCATTGATTCCAACTTTCAATTTAGACACAACAAAATCTCCTGCGCAACACTACCGATTTACCTACAACCAGCCCGCTTGTTTAAAGCATTCTGCCAATTGTACCGAGATGGGTTTCACCTTCCAGTTGTCTAGGCAACATTCTTGGGGTGTGGGGTGTAGGGTGTGGTAGTTGGTACAGACGTAGCAGTGCTACGTCTGTACTGGTAGTTGGTGGTTGATTTGTTCCCTTTCCTCGCTATCTCCCGATTAGGAACGAGATCTTGCTTCTCCTTGTTCTCCTTCTAGTGAGGGTGAAGCACTAGCGTTATCATGCTGTGTATCAACATTAGACTTGACTGAATCAGGATTGCTGTAGTATTGCCACTTCCACTTGCGAATCTCCGGCATATCCTCGCCATGCGTTGAAACGTAGAGTTTGTGTTCGATCAGCTTATCTTTGAGCATTTGTTTGGTATAAGCTGCTTTAGATCCGAGTTGAGGTAGGCGATCGATTACGTCTATTGCTAAGTGGAAGCGATCCAAATCATTCAACACCACCATATCAAAAGGTGTGGTTGTGGTTCCTTCTTCCTTGTAACCGCGAACGTGCAAGTTGCTGTGATTTGTGCGGCGGTAGGCGAGGCGGTGAATTAGCCAGGGATAACCATGAAAGGCAAAGATAACTGGCTTGTTAGTGGTGAAGAGACTGTCAAAATCTTTATCGCTCAAACCATGAGGATGTTCGGAATGAGGCTGTAGTGTCATCAAATCTACAACATTCACCACTCGTATCTTCAACTGGGGGAAATTTTGCCGCAGAATGTCAACAGCAGCTAGGGTTTCTAGGGTAGGAATATCACCCGCACAAGCCATCACTACATCTGGTTCGCTTCCCTTGTCGTTACTCGCCCATTCCCAGATCCCAATACCTTTGGTGCAATGCTTAATCGCAGTATCCATATCCAAGTACTGCAATGCAGGTTGCTTACCAGCCACAATTACATTGACATAGTTACGGCTTCTGAGACAGTGATCTGTTACTGATAGCAGGGTATTCGCATCGGGGGGTAGATATATCCGCACGACCTCTGCTTTCTTATTAATTACGTGATCGATGAAACCTGGATCTTGGTGGGAAAAGCCGTTGTGATCTTGTCGCCAGACGTGAGATGTGAGTAAGTAATTGAGCGAAGCGATCGGTCTACGCCAAGTGATATGGTGAGTAGTCTTGAGCCACTTAGCGTGTTGGTTGAACATTGAGTCAACGATGTGGATAAATGCCTCGTAGCAGGAAAACAAGCCATGACGACCTGTGAGCAAATATCCTTCCAGCCAGCCTTGACACATATGTTCGCTCAAGACTTCCATTACCCTACCCTCGGCGGAAACCTCGTCACTATCAGTAGGGAGAAGTTTACCTGTGAATACTCGATCTGTCACCTCGAACACAGCACCCAGTCGGTTTGATGCAGTTTCATCAGGCCCGAAGAGGCGGAAATTAGCGGTCTCTGAGTTAAGTTTGATGATATCTCGCAGAAATTGCCCCATAATTCGGGTAGCTTCTGCTTGCACAGTGCCAGGACTGCTGGCATCGACAGCATAATTTTGGAAGTCTGGCATTTTCAGGTCGCGTAGCAGCACACCGCCGTTAGCATGAGGGTTGTCACCCATGCGGCGTTGACCTAATGGTGCAAGTTCTGCTAATTCGGGTATTAGCTTACCGTTGCGATCGAAGAGTTCTTCTGGCTTGTAACTCTTCATCCACTCTTCGAGCATTTTTAGATGCTCTGGCTTGCTGGCTAACTCAGATAACGGGACTTGATGCGATCGCCAGTTGTTTTCCACTGGCTTACCATCCACTTCCTTCGGCCCCGTCCAGCCTTTAGGTGTCCGCATAATTATCATCGGCCACTGGGGACGCTGTTTAAACCCATTGGTACGAGCATCATGCTGAATTGCTTTAATTTCAGCAATAATGGTGTCGAGAGTACCCGCCATTTTCTGGTGAACGTCCTCAACTGGGTACGAACCCTCGACAAAATAAGGTTTGTAGCCGTAACCAACGAAGAGGTGTTCGAGTTCCTCGTCACTTAGTCGTGCAAGTACCGTTGGATTGGCGATTTTATATCCATTCAGGTGTAAAATCGGCAAAACAGCACCATCATTGACTGGGTTAAGAAACTTGTTACTGTGCCAACTCGTAGCTAAAGGTCCTGTTTCCGCTTCTCCATCCCCGACAACGCAGGCAACAATCAAATCTGGGTTGTCATAAGCAGCGCCATAGGCATGAACTAGAGCATACCCCAACTCCCCACCTTCATGAATCGAACCTGGAGTTTCCGGTGCAACATGACTGGGAATACCGTAGGGGAAAGAAAACTGTTTGAACAGTTTCTGCATTCCCTCCTCGTCTTGCGAAATATTTGGGTAGTATTCGCTGTAAGTTCCTTCTAAATATGTATTAGCAACCATGCCTGGGCCGCCATGACCGGGTCCTGCAATGTAGATCGCGTCTACGTCGTATTTCTTGATGATGCGGTTGAGATGAACGTAAATGAAATTAAGACCTGGAGTAGTACCCCAGTGACCTAAAAGCCGAGGCTTAACGTGTTCTAGTTTTAGCGGTTCTTTGAGTAGGGGATTGCCCTGAAGATAGATTTGTCCGACAGAAAGATAGTTAGCTGCGCGCCAGTAGGCGTTTATCTTACTCAGTTCGGGAGCAGCCAAGGGGCTTGTTTCTACTACTGTGGGAGCGATCGCTTGAACCATACTGAATGTTTCCTGCTATATTTTGATTTTCAGTCTTCGCGCAATCTTTTTTTTCTCTGGCTATGATTATTATTCCGCTATTCTCCTCAATTCTTTAGTATGTTTTTGAACGAAAAAACACAAATTTAATAAATAAATTATTAAGTTGTATAAAAATGCTGTAGCTAATATTTTCTTAATTGAAATCTATTTGCTAAAAATCGCTTCAAATCTTGTGTGGCAACAATTTGAGTTGAATTTAAAATCAGTTTTAAACTAGATATATTTGCTAAAAATTACGCTAATACTAAATTTAAGTGGGTTTACAAATTTAACTGTACGCTATATGGTTGATTTCTTTAATATGTTTGATGTAACCTTAGATAGATGCAGATAAAGAATAATAAGTTAATCATTACGTACTTTTTTCACTGCTTCAGAAACGGGGTAAGGGAAAAAGAATCTGTTTGACTTATTTATTAATCTACAATTGAAAATCTTAATATTTAGCTTTTGAGTAAAAGTTTATTGCTGGCATCTAAGAGCGATTATGATAGTGCCACAGGTTGCAGGTATATTTATTTACCCAATTAAATCACTAGACGGAGTTGCTGTATCTGAAGCAACTGTACTAGGAAGTGGTGCTTTAAGAGGCGATCGCGCGTTTGCTATATTTGACGCACAAGGTAATTTTGTCAATGGTAAGCGTAACGCCAAAGTTCATTTGTTGCGATCGCGGTTTGATAATGATTGTAAAACTCTCTACCTGCAAATTCAGGGAACCGAGCAAAAATTCGTTTTTGATTTAGATAAAGAAAGAACTGCTTTAGAAGCCTGGTTGAGCGATTATTTCGGATTTTCTGTCAAAATTGAGCAAAATACTCTAACTGGTTTTCCTGATGATACCAACGCATCAGGGCCAACTATAATCAGCACGGCAACTTTGGAAACAGTAGCTTCATGGTTTCCTGGCGTGAGTGTAGAGCAAATGCGGCTGCGTATGAGAGCGAATATAGAAATTGGTAGAGTACCCCCATTTTGGGAAGAGCGGCTATTCACTGTCGCTGGTAACACTGTCAAATTTCAAATTGGAGATGTAATATTTGAAGGGATAAATCCTTGCGCTCGTTGCATTGTACCTACACGCGACGCAATTACAGCAGAAGCATATCCCAAATTTCAAAGAACATTTGTTGCCAAGCGTAAAGAGACATTACCATCCTGGGTAGAAAGCTCACGCTTCGATCATTTTTTCAGATTAAGCCTCAATACCAATGTACCGGCATCGGAAGCCGGGAAGGTTTTACGCTTGGGATATGAAGTTAAGGTTGTTGTAGAGTAAACATACCACGAAAAATTTTATATAGGTGGGAAACTCAAACCTTGCAAATTTTGTCCAACTTCTTCCTCAGTTAATCCTTTACTTTGAACCAAAACACCAAATCCGCCTAATCCTTGAGGATTTATTAATTGATGCAAAGCTTCTCGGCGGCGTAAGATCTCTTGGATGGATCGATCGCTAGACTGAGAAACAGTAGCAATGCGATCGCCTATCCCCAAAGCCATCAAAAATAATCCCTGCTGGGTAAAACCGACTTTGTGCAACCCACAGCGATCGCCCCAACGCTCTAAAGCAGTAAAATCAACATGAGCAGTAATATCTTGTCGCCCAATATTAATGTAGGGGTTGTCATGGTGGCGGTGCTGGTAGTAGCACTGTAACGTACCTTGCGATCGTGTTGGGCTATAATAACGACTTGCTGGATAGCCATAATCAATCGTTAATACATATCCCCGCTGTAGCTTATCTCCTACCATTTTCAGCCAGTCTAATGCAGCTAAGTTTACCTCGCTGCGATAGCCATCAGGATAAGCCCTAGATAGTAATTCGATCCCTACCAAATCGAAATACTTAGCCAATTCAGGTGTAAAAAGTTCGTCTATAACTTCAATAAATTCAATATTCGCTATCTCCCCCTTCCCTTCCATCTCCCCCTTCCCTGCAAGGGAAGGGGGCTGGGGGGTTAGGTTCTTAGTTGTTATATAAATTTCCCGCAACCGCCCCTGTTGTAGAGTAAACTGATGCACTGGCAATGCATCGACTAATTCATTTGAAAAAAAGCAGCCAGTAATTGAGTTAGTTGATATCTCTTCTAAATTGCACCAACGTAGAGAAAACTCCTGCAAGCGTTGCTGTTGTTCTTGCCTTAAAGCAGAAGATTTTTCGACGATAGTATAATCCAATACAGCAAAAAACTCTGAGTAGTGCAGCTTTAGGTACTTAAGAATATCTCCTGCCAGAATACCTTGACCTGCTCCCATTTCTACCAAAGAAAAAGGTGCTGGTTTCCCTAAAATCTCCCACATTTGGACGAATTGTTTAGCTAACAACTCGCCAAAGTCAGCACCTAGAAGGGGAGAAGTGAAAAAATCGCCCTGCACTCCAATTTTTTCAGTCTTGGTGGCATAGTAGCCATGTGCAGGATGATATAGCACCATGTCCATGTATTGGGCAAAGGTAATTCGGTGCTGCGGACTTTGGGCAATACGACTCGCTAAAGCCTCACACAACACCAAATTAGAATCATCCTCTAAAGGATGAAGTGTGAAGTCTGAAGTATGAAAATTCATCCTTTCTCCTTTATCCTTCATCCTTCATCCTTATTTAACGGTCTACAGATCCCATGATGATATCAACACTACCTAAGATCGTCACAATATCGGCGACTTTCACACCCCGCATGATTTCAGGGATAATTTGTAGGTTGTTGTAATCAGCAGGGCGAATCTTCCACCGCCAAGGGAAGACGTTATCATCTCCAATCAAATAAATTCCCAACTCCCCTTTTCCACTTTCAACCCGCGCGTAATACTCACCTTTGGGCATTTTGAAGGTTGGGGAAATTTTCTTACCAATATATTGGTAATCAAAGCCGCCCCATTCTGATTTTGCTCCTTCTAGCATTCGCTTGGCTTCTAGGTTCTCATAGGGGCCGCCTGGAAGTGCTTTTAGTGCTTGACGCAGAATTTTAACTGATTCGCGCATCTCACGAATTCGGACTAAGTATCTGGCGAAGCAGTCACCAGCAGTTTCCCAGTGAACTTCCCAATCAAAATCGTCATAGCACTCGTAATGGTCGACTTTACGCAAGTCCCACTTCACGCCACTACCGCGCAGCATAGGCCCTGAAAGCCCCCAATTAATTGCGTCTTCACGGCTAATCGTACCGACACCTTCTACCCGACGGCGGAAAATGGGGTTATCAGTGATCAAGCGTTCGTATTCGTCTACTTTGGGCAGCAAGTAATCGCAGAACTCCTCACACTTGTCAACCCAACCATAGGGTAAATCGACAGCAACGCCACCGATGCGGAAGTAGTTGTTGTTCACCATGCGATAACCTGTAGCAGCCTCCCACAGGTCATAAATCAGTTCCCGTTCCCGGAAGATGTAGAAGAAGGGAGTCTGTGCGCCAACGTCAGCCATGAATGGCCCTAACCAAAGCAGGTGGTTGGCAATCCGGTTCAGTTCCAGCATGATGACGCGGATATAGCTGGCGCGTTTGGGAACGGGAATATCTGCTAGTTTTTCTGGGGCGTTAACTGTAACCGCTTCGTTAAACATCCCCGCTGCATAGTCCCAACGACTAACGTAAGGGACATACATGATGTTGGTGCGGTTCTCGGCAATTTTCTCCATGCCTCGGTGTAGGTAGCCGATGACAGGCTCCACATCCACCACATCTTCCCCATCCAGGGTGACAATTAGCCGCATTACGCCATGCATGGAGGGATGGTGAGGCCCCATGTTCAGCACCATCGGTTCAGTTCTGGTTTCTAACCTTGCCATATTCTGCAATCTCTCCTAAACCAAGATTTGGGTATTCTCACCCGTCTTTAATTGTGATTTTTTTTAGTACCTAGTTGTTAACAATTTTTTTTGCCTACAACTAGTTAACAATAACAACGTTTACGTGCTTCCTTGGCGCATATCTGCTTTGTGCTTAAGTTTTATTGCATTTCTTTAATTATATGAACTCAAAGGGGGACATATGAGCGCAAGTTATAGAGATAAAGGCGATCGCATCTGTACAATGGCAAGAAGAATGCTGAAAATAATCCACTGTCAAGACATTGCTCGAAGATCAAAAAATTATCATTAAACCTGACTCCCCAACACCATCTAATACAGAAGAGTATAAGTTTGTTCATGTTCCAGTGTTGAGCCGGGAACTGATTGTAGGTTTAGCCGTGCGTCCCGCTGGGCATTATTTGGATGCTACTGTCGGTGGTGGCGGTCACAGTCAATTAATTTTACAGGCAGCAGCAGATGTAAGAGTGACTGCGCTTGACCAAGATGAGGAGGCTTTAGCTGCGGCTAAAACTCAACTAGCTGCCTATGGCGATCGCATACAATTTTTTTCGAGTAATTTTGCTGAATATGAGCCAAATAATACATTATTTGATGGTATAATAGCAGATATAGGCGTTAGCTCTTATCAATTCGATACTGCTGAACGAGGCTTTAGTTTTCGCCATACAGCACCTTTAGATATGCGGATGGACAGGCGGCGATCGCTCACAGCAGCGGATGCGATCAATACCTGGGGCGAAAAACAATTGGCAGATATTTTCTAGGGTGAGGAAAGGCTATCCCGGCGGATAGCACGGCGAATCGTCGAGCAGCGTCCGTTCAAAACTACAACAGAATTAGCAGACGCGATCGCATCGAGCGTACCCCAGCAATATAGATATGGTAAGTCGCGCTCCAAGCGCCATAAAACTATTCATCCTGCTACGCGCGTGTTTCAAGCATTGCGAATTGTTGTCAACGATGAATTAACTGCTCTTGAAACCTTGCTCAATCGCGCCCCCTACTGGCTAAAACCAGGTGGCAGAATTGCTATTATCAGCTTTCATAGTCTAGAAGATCGGCTAGTCAAGAACGCACTAAGATCCTCAGATATATTGCAGGTATTAACCAAAAAGCCAATTATTCCACAGTCCGATGAATTAGAGCAAAACCCTCGTTCTCGCTCGGCTAAATTGCGAATAGCACAAAGAGAAGAGTGAAGTATGAAGTATGTAGAGACGCGATATATCGCGTCTCTATAAAGTATGAAGTATGAGTAGAGACGTAGCACTGCTACGTCTTTAGTTAAGTATGAAGTGTGTGTCACTACTGACACGCTCTTCACAGTATGAAGGATGAAGTGAAGAGACAGGAGCGTGGTGACGGAATAATTAATTAATGCATCCTTCAGCCTTCAGCCTTCATCCTTTCCAGTAGTTAAAAAACTTAATTGAATAATCTGTTACATTAAGAGCATAATCTAATATTGCCTTAAACAATACTTTAGATAAATGTCTCGGTAGATAAATGTCTCGGTGCGATCGCCTTTAGGCTTATCCCTTTAGTGAACTCGCTTTGGCGCTGTGACTATCAGTCGGCTAAGAATTCGAGTACAAGGAAATACTAAATGGATAATGATTTTGCAGCTGTAATTGACATTGTTAAGCAGCGAGGTGGTTGCGATCTATCTGTTTATAAAGAAACTACTTTAAACCGTCGAATTCAAAGTCGGATGATGACTTTAGGGATTAAGACGTATGGCAATTATTTAAACTACCTGAAAGCTGATTCGGAAGAAGTTATTCCCCTTCTCAACACAATCTGGATCAATTACACTAAATTTTTTCGCGATCGCTCAGCCTGGGAGTATTTAGCTGAGAAGATCGTTCCCCAGATAGTGATGAACAAACAACCGCACGAACCAATTCGCATTTGGAGTGCTGGCTGTGCGAGTGGAGAAGAAGCTTATTCTCTGGCTATGGTACTAGCCCAAGCGCTGGGAATAGAACAATATTTGCAACGGGTACAAATTTTTGCCACAGATGTAGATATGGAAGCGCTTAAGTATGCCCAGCGAAGCAGTTACAGCACCGATCAAGTGGCGAATCTCCCTCCAAAACTGCTGTCTAAGTACTTTGCGCAAGACAATGATCGTTACGTTTTTGATTCAAAACTCCGTAGTAAGATTGTCTTTGGTTGCCAAAACTTAGTTAAAGACCCACCAATTTCCAAGATTGACTTGCTAGTTTGCCGCAACGCCCTGATCTATCTCAATCTTGAAGCCCAAGCCAAGGTTTTGTTTCACTTTCACTTCGCCCTCAATCCCGACGGCTTTCTCTTTCTGGGCAGTTCCGAAACATTACTAAACCGCAAGCATAACTTTAACTCAGTCAATTTAAAGCATCGAATCTTTACCAAGGAATTACTAAATAAAGATAACTACTTATTGAGCCAATACCAACATAGACAAAAGGTTGAGACTCTCTCAAATCAATTAAAATTGTGGCAAACAGCTTTTGCAACCAGCCCAATTGCTAAGGTCGCAGTAAACTTGAACGAGCGTGTAATTATGGTGAACGAACAGGCTTATTCTCTGCTGGGGCTAACATCCAGCGATGAGTGTTCCTGTTTCCAAGATCTCAAGCTCGATCGAGTACTAGGGCTACGCACTGGTATGGAGCA
>QQTW01000190.1_pt1 | contig 36061 bp, 49 predicted proteins | sample 1904831 | NCBI WGS metagenome assembly QQTW01 (sample SAMN09435610, study PRJNA476489) | Subsurface metagenome, whole genome shotgun sequencing project.
GTGTAGAAACGCCGGGGAAATGCTTCGCTGAGAAGGACAGAATAGAGGGGGAAACAGAGAGGGAGGGAGTGAGGGAGTGAGGGAGGGACGGAGGGACAAAAAGGAGGCGCTAGCTATGCTGTACGATAAAACGAAACAACTAAAACAAAATGCCAAGATGAGAGAGGGAGCGCTTTATTTCCATGCAGTGTGTGTGCAACAGTAAAGAGATTACCAACCCCAAACCCAACCCCCATGACCCTGACCTATGCGCCCGCATCCTTACCAACCCCCGTCAAATCCCCCATTCGACAGCATGGCCCGCTCTTGCTTCCCAAGATCCGGTCCCAGGATCAGGACTTTGATCCGGCCCCGCCGCCCAAGAGACATCGCAATGGGGGATTTGACAGGAGTGGGCAACGAGGCGGGCGCACAGGTCGTCGTCAACTCCGTCGAGCAGGTCAAGGTGTCAAAGGTGGTGCTGGTGTTGAGCAGGCTCGAGGCCAGAGGTTCATAGGGGGGTGTCGCCGGTTGCTCGAACCATGAAGGAAAAGACATTGTCGTCATCATGTGCCGCCGGGCTGCATCAACGGTCAGTACTGCACCGACAGCTGCTTCAGTAAATAGACTCACGCAATCACAGATATTACGTAGTAGTGACCGTGCACTACTACCCTTCTAATGCAGTCGTAAAGATTATGGTATGGCAAGGTGACCGGCACCTGGAGGTCTATGCAAGGCCAAGAAACACAACAACAGAGACAACGAGATTCGTCAGTCGGAACGGATTGAGCACAGCTCAACCACGATTGAATGGATAGGAAATCAAGTCCTCCTTGGAAACCAACAACCGATTGAACGAGAGGAGATGCCTCATACTTATGCTTCGGCCAGCCGGCCATGGAACGCTGCGAGCCAAGGAAACCCGAAAACAGCTCATCGCGACATGACGAGCTGCAGCAAAACACCTGAAACATCCTCCGATCTCCTCTCGCGCAAGGCAGCGAACGGCTCTGGATCACCGGTCCATGGTTTTGGGGTGTTTGGGCGTAGGTTCGTTTCAACGCGGTCCAAGTAGCGCGGCCGAGCCTTTCCCCGCGATAATGGTCGATGGCGCGCGTGTCGCGGACCAAGTACCGGGCGTCAGCGAAATGCGCGCGCGACGTCGGGGCGGTCCGATAAACATCGCGACCATCCACGACTCAGGTCTGGTGGGATGATTGTTTGGCGTGAGAAAGCGCGCGCGCTGGCCATAGCTCGGTCCTGCCGTCAAATGATCCGACACGGGCATACTGCGTAGTAGCGATATGGGGGTCCTCTGCACTAGGGGCAGAGGCGGCAGTTTCGTGTTGACAAGCGCGTGTAGTAGGGGGGTATGGGATCTGGGGGGGTTTGAGGCTCTGGCGACGGCCGACCGAGACGCGTCGCTGATTGGTGCACACGCGCCGCCGTCGCCGACCGCGTACCCGAAAATATACGCGGCATCGGAGCGGGTGAACGTATCGGAAGACCCGTCGCGTGTCTCGTCCGCTGATTGGTTGCATCTCGAAAGAACGTGTATTGGGCGTGTGTTTGGGCGGATGTCGTCCACGTCGGAGCTTCGATGGAACAGAGCCCGTTGATTCGCGCTGCGTTCCACGTTGACTTATTTTCAGAAGTCGTGTCGCGATACGTACCTTGGGACCGAACACGTTTGGGGCAGTGCTGCCCGGCGCGTTGGGCGATGGTTATCCCAGGCTGCGGATCTTGATTCGCGACGGTCCAGATGCGGTAGAGCATGGACGCGCTTGACCCAAGCGGATCCTGAGCCCAATCCAGCCCAACCCATTCGAGCTTCAGAGACACCATAACAACACAGCATGCCATGTCGCACTGTAGAACCTTGTTCGATGGTTCTACGGGTCATGCCGGCAGCAGTAGGTGAAGTTGAAACAACCGCAGCGGTGTGCGAGCTGGGTTCGTGATCAAGTTGCATATCGTGTGCGATGACCATGGAGATGCATCGCAGTAGTGTCTGCCCCTGCGTCAAGCCAGTCTATCAGGTATTGTATGCCCTGCCATAGCTGCTCCTCCATGTCGATAGCTGTCACCGGGGCCGGGTCACGGACCCATTTCCCCGTCTGGCGACCTCACTGTACTGAGGGTGACCAGCATGGCCTCGCTGGGGATGATGTGCTCAACTGTCCAGCAGACATGAATCTGTTGAGACTCGTACACCGAGCGGCGTCCATTTCTGGCAAGGTTGATGGTCGTAGGAACTGCCCCAGGCCGTTGACGCCCACCGCCATGTCCTCCTGCCTGAAGGGGAGAATGAAGCAGCCGGTCTTGCCCGAGGTGAAACGGTGAAGGCGGATGGCCTGACGATCTGATTCTAGATCCCCTTCCGTTTTGTGAACTGTCTGCTCCGTTCGCAGATCTCCTTGCTAGTGGCCACCACAAAAACAACAGTCCGTCTCACGTTTGGAGCCTGTCGGCCATGAAACGGTTCGTCTCATTGGCTGCCTTGGATATGTTTGAATCATCATCCCCCGTAGTGGTGATACGTGGACCGTCGCGGACATTATTTTCGGCTTTCCAAATAAGTTGATCAAACGGTGACCGTCGTACCTCCGTAAGTGATCGTCACCGGCAGTCTCGTGACCCCAATCCTCGTGCAGTCGCTCCAGGAGAGTTGGCTTCAGAGTCGTAGAGCCGCCTCTGCAAAACAGCTCGATCTCTTGGATCGATCCTTAAAGGTCATCCAGTCTTCCTTTGTGCGGTGTTTTGCCAGATGGCGTATCATCTTCTGGGCCAAGCAGCTGCAACATGGATGCACTGTCACGTAGATCGTCGCAGATATTGATTTCGGTTTTCCAAACCCATTGATCAAACGATGGCCGTTGACAAAATATCCTCGTGGACCCTCTCCAGGAGAGTTGACTTCACAGTTGCTACGCTGTCCATTCGAGGGCGTACTGAGTCTCCCAAACCGAAATCTTGACCGAGTCATCCGGTTTCTCCTTCGTGCAGTGTATCTTCAGATGATGTATGATCTTCCTGGCCGAGAACTGCCCGTGGACTAAAGATCACGTGACAGAAATCTGCCTGTATGATTGTTGTCTTGCCAGTAGCATTTGGACGGCTTCATGAAGGAAACAAAAGCTCCGGTGGAAGTGCCAGACAACTCCTGGTGATTGTCTCTTTTGAGGCGCAGCAAAGCTGAGCGCCAATCTTGCAGTAACGGCTTCAGATGGTAGCTGACCTGGCTGATGGAGATGATGCATTGGTGGAATCTTTCACCACCAATTATGTATGTGATCAACTGGTTCAATCGCAGTTATCGGCTCTGATGATCTTGAAAGCCACTTTCCAACAGGCTCGATTATTCGACCGAGATGCTATTGCCACTGTCGTTTTCTTTCATGGTTATCTCCCTGAAAGCTTGCTGAGAGGGCCATATCCAAGATTGGTCCGGTAGTTCATCTCCAGGATCCATTGGCTTTGCGTTCTCTCCAGGGAAAGAGCTGTGTAGTAAACTTGGACGGAATATGAGAGTTTTTGCCAGCGGCTTGTGGGATAACTTGACAGCTTTGACATGGCATCCGTCCAGGCTGCCGATGCACACTCGATCAATGCTGTTTGGCATTGCTTCTCCTCATTGGACATTGTCGTGGCGTCTTTAGTTCCGCTGTCAGGATCCTGCAATGGCCTGACCTGCGCCTGATTGTTCGTGGCCCCAATATGTACGTTCTTCCCCATGGAGACTGTTTCCATGATTGGGTTCGGCAACAGCGACCGCCTGTTCCACAGTGCATCTTTCCGGTACTCGTACTCCAGTCCTACCCGGATGCTAGACGAACGAGAACCGGTTCGGTCGATGAGAATTGAGGAGCGGGGCACGATTGCGAGCTGCAGATGTCGCGTCCCGACCGTCAGGCTGTTGAGGCACCATGGGCCCCGGGATCGGTCGGGATCGAAGTGACAAGTAGCAGCATCCCATAGCAGTACTCGTAAGATGTAATCGCAGTCGCATGTGCAGCGCCTTCTCGATCAAGAGTACGGTCGGGTACAGTCGTTCTAGGCATCCGCCGCCAGAGAGAGAGAGACGACCACCACGATCATCTCCCGCAGACGGCCATGACATGGTTCCGATAAGGCTGTCTCGTGAAAGAGTCGATACCTTGCTGCCGTGAGGGTCACCAAACAGGCAACGATCGTCAGGACCGACTGCCAAGACCTGTCACCCACGGTAGATGCTCGACGCTGTTCGGCAATGGCGTTAAGTAGCTCGACGGCGCCCTTGGTCTGGGTCGACTGCGAGGTATGAGTTTGAAATATCTGTAATTTGTCGTTCATTCGATCCGACGGTGATGATGGCTGAGAGGTGGGCTACGGCTTTACTCCCAGATGACAGGACTCGATCCGGAGTCGGACTCCATCATCCAGATCGCCTGCTTCGTGACGGACCACCAGCTGAACATCCTCGACCCGAACGGATGGACGGCCGTGATACGGCATTCCGAGTCGAGGTTGGCCAACATGAGCGAGTGGTGCGTGCGGACGCATGGTGCTACGGGCCTGACCGACGCCGCCATCGACTCGTCCACCACGGACGAGCAGGCCGCGGCCGAGCTCCTCGAGTACATCAAGTATTACGTGCCCGAGCCACAGACGGCGCTGCTCGCGGGCAACTCCATCCACGCCGATCGAATGTTCCTGTCGCGAGAGCCCTACGCCAAGGTGCTCGAGCATCTCCACTATCGCATCTTCGACGTCAGCACCATCAAGGAGGCCACACGACGGTGGGCCACCGAGGAGATCCTGCGACACGTGCCCCAGAAGAGCGGCCTGCACGAGGCGCAACGTGACATCCTCGAGAGCATCGAAGAAGCCCGCTTCTACAAGAGGCAGTTCTTTGATCGTTAGCGACCCGGGGACAAGGTGCAGACATACCGACATGGCACTTTCAGGAGTCGCATTCATCATCCTGACAATCTACCATCACCCTTCCTCCGCCAGACAGCATTCGACCTCAATCGGCCCCTCCGAGTTACTCCTCACGGCCTTAGCTACACCTTCCGACACTCAGCCAGCGTGGAGATCACCATCCCATTTTTGCAGTACCGGAAAGCTGAACGGACGGATGGCCGCGCTGCTCTGGGCCTTGCCTTCGGTCACTCCCCCGCTCGTCCTCATGATACTGCAAGCTCCATCTCGAACGAGTAGCCGTGAGATGAGCAGGAGGGCATCGGCTTGATTCTCCATCTCTTTTGTCTTCCTTTGCACAGTAACAGTCTGTGTTTGCCCAGCAAGTACATATCGCCGCTGGCTCCTTTTGTTTTCCGGTGCGTTTCATGAGTTATGATAGAGCGTGCGAGCGTAAAGTGACTGTATCTTAAATTTCAAGATACTTGCGAACATAGCTTGAAATAAAAGGGATAAATCAACCCTTGAGGATTGCTTCCTCCAAGAAAAGAGTATCATTTGCATGATACTGTACTCCAAAGACGGTAATAGATTTTGTAGGTTCGAATGTCTGGTGACATCTTGTTCGCGGTAGTAGTGACATCTCATTGTTGTGGGAGATCTTCATCGTCAGGTGCTGAAAAGTGCCGAAGGTGGGGGGCATTTAAAGGGTCCCGATCTACCCCACCGCAACCTCGACCTCCTCCAGTCAAACCCCTTTCCGACGGACCATCGCCCAAAGATTCTTGGCAACGATGAACGTACAGGAGATCTCCATCACGCCCTTCACAGACCAGAAGCCCGGCACGTAAGTAGACCATCATCGTGTACAAGGACGTCGCTGATGGGATTGACAGCTCGGGGCTTCGTAAAAAGGTCACCGTCTTCAAGCAACCTCACTATAGCGAGTCCTTTGTGACCAGCATCTTGCTGTCAATTCCCGAGGGTGTATCAGGTAGCTTCCTGGTTATCGGTGGAGATGGTCGATACTACAACCCGGAAGTGGTCCAATTGATCGCTCGCATTGGTGCGGCGTACGGAGTTAAGAAGCTCCTGATCGGCCAGAAGGGCATCCTCAGCACGCCGGCGGCCAGCCATGTCATCCGCAAGCGCAAGGCCACCGGTGGGATTCTGTTGACGGCCAGTCACAACCCGGGTGGTAGGTGCACGTGTGGAGCTCGCACGCAAACCATCAACCGTTGACGAAAACCATCAAGGACCCGAAAACGACTTTGGCATCAAGTACAACCTCAGCAATGGCGCCCCGGCACCCGAGAGCGTCACCAACAAGATCTTCGAGGTTGCCAAGAACCTGCGTAGCTACAAGATTGCCGATCTGCCCGAGATCGATCTGACGACGATCGGCACGCGCAGCTATGGCCCGCTCGAGGTGGAGGTTATTGATTCCGTGGCCGACTATGTGACCATGCTCAAGGACATCTTCAATTTTGACATGATCCGGCAATTCTTGCAGAAGCACCAGGATTTCAAGGTGTTATTCGACGCCCTGAGCGGCGTGACCGGTCCGTACGCCGTGGCCGTCTTTGAGAAAGAGCTGGGGCTGCCGAGCAGCAGCACCCAGAACTGCGAGCCCCTGCCCGACTTCGGAGGTCATCATCCCGATCCGAACTTGACGTATGCGCATTCGCTGGTCGAGGCGGTCGACAAGAACAACATCCACTTCGGTGCGGCCAGTGATGGTGATGGCGACCGGAACATGATCTACGGCGCGCGCACGTTCGTGTCGCCCGGAGACAGTCTCGCCATCATCGCCCACCACGCGAAGCTGATTCCGTACTTCCAGAAGCAAGGGGTGCATGGACTGGCTCGCAGCATGCCGACGAGCGGCGCCGTCGACCTGGTGGCGAAGAAACAAGGCCTGCAATGTTACGAGGTGCCGACCGGATGGAAATTCTTCTGCGCGCTCTTTGATAACGACAAAATGTCCATCTGTGGCGAGGAGAGCTTTGGCACGGGTAGCAACCACATCCGCGAGAAGGACGGCATCTGGGCCGTCGTCGCCTGGTTGAACATCATCGCCGGCGTGGCGGAGCAGAAGCCCGATCAGACACCCAGCATCGCCTCGATCCAGAAGGATTTCTGGCACATCTACGGCCGCACCTTCTTCACGCGTTACGACTACGAGAACGTGGATGGTGAGGGCGCCAAGAAGGTCGTGGCCGAACTGAGCGAATTGGCAACGGGATCAAAACGATCGTCCTTCGTTGGCAGCTCCGTGCAAGGCCGAAAGGTGCTCGACGCCGCCGACTTCAGCTACACCGATCTTGACGGTAGCGTCAGCAAGAATCAGGGCCTGTTCGTCAAATTCGACGACGGCAGCCGCATCGTGCTGCGTCTGAGCGGCACCGGATCGAGCGGGGCCACCATCCGCTTGTACATCGAGAAGCACGAGTCGGACCCGAGCAAGTTTGATCTGGACGCCCAGGACTACTTGAAAGAGAACATCAACATGGCGGTCGAGCTGCTCAAGTTCAACGAATATGTCGGCCGGACCGAGCCTGATGTCAAGACATGAGTAAGTATTGCTCCGCGCCATGACGCTGGATAGCGGTATGTAGTACTTGAATCAAAGGAGAACGAATCATTGTAGTGACCGATAATACAAAAATATGAATAGACTGATAGCTGGTGGGTATATAGTCCAGTCAAGTAGATGAGCTTTAAAAATGATAAATCTCTAGATAATCCCATTTCGATTTGGCACATCTTGAATCCCGTTCGTCCATCTCTCCCTCCAATTCAAAGTTGATGTCAGGTTGTGCCCGCCTGAATTTATACAGAGCTTTAGTTCAACTCAGAGCGACCTCTCTTCCCATGAACATGTCAGGAAACACCGATTGCAGTGCCCGTGGCGTTTGCCAGAGACTGCTCACTCACAGGTAGACGCATACAGTAAATCCCACTACAGTATGTTGTGAACAGAACTGTATTTCTAACATCCCATGCTTCTTTGGATCATCCCAGCAACCGGTCTCCAAAGCTTGCCAACATCAAATCATGAGAAATCTACCACATTCAAAACCGACTGGCTTCCCGACTCAGAAGCTGAAGATACACTATGACGGCACACTCATAACGGATCAAGAAGTTCTCCTAGAATCGTACCAATGTAAATATCCAATACATATACGTACATAGGTGAGCACTCGACCGTCTAGATCCGAAATAATGGTTATTAACAGATAGTAGCAATTAGACATAATCTGCCCTTACGTTTATATTGGGTGTCGGTATTAATATTACATGCCGGAGAGACCATTCACCATCGCCGCCTACGCGGCCGGCGTGTCGCTAGCCGCCATCACCTTGGTCTACGTCTTTGCGCCCAACTTCTTCCATGATGGCGAGTCATCGAAGCAGTCCAGCTCGACCTCTCACAGCGGCGCCGTTGGACTTTCCAATCCAGCCAACGACTGCTTCATCAACTCGGTTCTGCAATGTCTCGCGGGTCTAGGAGAGTTACGCATCTACCTGATCCGAGAGACGCATCGTCGAACATTGGATGGTTCATGGTACAAGATTGACGCCGAGGACGGGACTGGAGATGTGCTGGCGGTATCAAAAGCGGATGACCTGCAAGGGGGGATCGTCACATGCGCGCTGAAGGAAGTACTGGACAGCCTCAACGAGCGGCCCAAATACAGAAAGACGATGTCGGCGCGGACGTTTGTGTCCGCGCTCGAACGGGCTTTTCGACAGAGAATCAGTCGACAGCAACAAGATGCACAAGAGTTTTTGCAGATCGTCGTGGAGCGGTTGAGCGAGGAGGATCAGGCGCGCAGGGCAAACCAGCAGCCAGAAGGGTTACAGCATGAGGACGTTAAAACAACAGATGAGGTCCAAGAAGAGTTTCCATTCGAAGGAGAACTGGAATCACAAGTCCAATGTCAGACCTGCGGCTTTCGACCCAAGCCAACCATCTCGAAGTTTGTCACCCTGACGCTGCACGTGCCGCAACAGAGCGCAACGACGCTCGGCCGCTGCTTCGACGGCTTGTTAAAGACAGAATACATTGACGATTTTAAATGCGAAAAGTGTCGGTTGGTGCATGCTGTTGAACTACGCACGCAGCTCCTTTCCCGGACAACATCCGCTCCGGAGCGAGCTATTATCGAGGAAGACATCCGCAAGATCAAACTCGCCATCCACGCCGACCCAGAACAGATGCCGAAAGACGTCCTTCTACCAGATGCGAAGGATGCACCCAGACGGCGTATCGAGAGACACGTCCGGATCTCGCGGTTCCCACAAATCATTGCCATCCATCTGTCACGGTCGATCTTCGATCTCGGAAGCTCGTCCACGAAGAACTCGGCCCGAGTGGCTTTTCCGGAAGTGCTACCGCTCGGAGGATTACTGGATCGCCGAAGATATAAACTGTCGGGCGTCGTCACGCACCGCGGAGGCCACAACAGTGGCCATTACGAGTCGTTTCGAAGACAGATCGTGTTGGAGCCTTCTCCCACTCCGAGCCTAGTCCAAAGTTCAAGCGGCAACCAGATGAGATCCAGGACGCCAAGTACCGGTAGCGGAGAGCTTCAAGAAAAAGAAGAGTTCGATGGTAGAGTTTCTAATGAGGGTGGAACCGCTGTCCGTCCGCAGCAAGATGCTTCTGCTTCATCCGGCTCAGCGACAAGCCACTCATCGCCGGAATATAACTCAGATTTACCTTCAACAGGATCCGCATCTCACCGACCAGAATCCACTCCAGGTACTGCTACGAACTGCCTCCCGCATGATCCCCAAGAGACCAATGATCAAAGAGCATCCCAAAGCACGGATTATATATCGACAGCTTCGACGACTTCGACTACGACTACACCAGTTCCTACTACCATCGTCACCACCACCTCCTCAACAACAACAACACATACCGATACATCTAAAGCAAAACGCAGAAGCACGCCAGCCAAAGCACGAAAATCGAAAGCCGAGACCAACCACTCTAAAAGTGGCATCGGTAATCATCACGGCCCGAATAATGACAAATGGTGGCGAATCAGCGACGAGAACATCCAAGACACCCATACCTCTGCCATATTGAATCTGCAACGGGAGGTCTATCTACTATTCTACGAGAGGGAATAAACATCTTCTCTTCCATTTCCACTTCCCTTTCTTGTTCTTATTACTTCTCACTTTCTACTCCAGAAATGTGTTTTCACCTCTCCTCTCATTCATCGTGAATGATTTTCTTTGCTTGGTATGGTCACGATGCCAGCCTTGGATATCTATCTACCTTCAGATACCACCTCGTTTCTGTGTGAGAGCCAACTTCGTTGGAGTGTCCCTTCTTTGTCGACCATCGAGGGCTATCTAAGCACGATACCAGCTACACGTGATAATAATCCTAAAAGACCGAATGGATTGTCGACCATCGTGAGCTGACTCACACTCTACTCAACCCTGGGTTATGGGAAGGACCATCCTCACCGGTCTCTGTGCAATCTTCGTCGACCATCGAGGGTTACCTAAGCAGGTTACCCATGTTGATACCCAGAACACAGGAGATCATCAACCATCGTGGGCTGACTCAAGCTCTATTCACCCACTGGGTTCTGGGAAGCACCATCCCCACCGGTCTCTGTGCAATCTTCGTCGACCATCGAGTGGTTACCCGTGAATCCGAATGAAGTTCCTCTCCCTAGAAGAAGAACATCGACCATCGAAGGGTGTCTTACCCGCCAGGACGAGACGAGAGGCTCTCTCCTAGAAGATGGGATAAATTGTTGACCATCGCGAGCTGATGAGGCCCTAATATTGCCCTTCGTTATGGAATGCACGATCTACGGTTTAGTCCACATTCGAGACCAGGTGTAATAAGTCATCGTCCAAAGGACTGCTGCTCGCTTGACCAAGCGCAACTTCAAGCCACTCCGAAATTGAATAGATACAATTAAAGATAACTGGAGTTTTTTGTTCAGGATGAACAGAGCCATGAAGGCAAGGTGGTTGAACATCGTTTTCACAAGAATCACAGAGGTCAGTTAGAGGATTGCCGTGGTGAACGATCAAGTGGGCAGCAATCCTTTGGGCGGTGATTCATTACACCTGGCCTCAAATAGAATATCGACCGTGACATCGTGGTCAGCAGGCGAGTACCGTCATTACTGTGCGTCGGTGGAAGTCAAGGGGGTGCAAGCGGGGGTCTACGCCAGCATCCCCTCAATATTTGAACATTGAAAGTTACTTTGCTCCTCTGATAGGGTAGGGGACTCGAAGTATATTCGAGAGGTCTAGTCACGATCAACTTTGCCCAATGGAGGAAGATCGGATCATGACTACGCTCGATATTCCCGCGGGTGAAAGATTAAATAGGACAACTCAGCAGTGGCACTTCATATTTCCCAAGGATTTTCGTCATCCTGACGATGAAGACACGCTGTTTTCATCATTCTTACGATGAACGGCAGCTTCATCATGTCGACGATGAGGATCCCTCCATCGACCTTACGACGAAGACAACTTAACTCCCATCACACTAATGATGATGATGATCATATAACTTTCTTTTTACCTGATTAATGGTGATGAATGACGATATATAGAACCAGTCCAAGTTGGACGATTGCGAGCCTCTCCCTCGTTGGCTGTTGCTGCTGAGCTGTTCCATCCATTTAATATCTCGCCTGACAATGTATGGTTCGTCCACTACGGAGTGCTGTCTAGCTTTAGATGGTCTCTTATCGACTGTTATTTAAGGGAATGAGTCTGCAAGTAATGTCACTGGACATTCAATTTTGGTGAAAGCAGACTGTCCTCTCCTTCTCCCTCTCCTGCCTTCAATGGTGGAAGGAAGCATCACGGTGTAACTCATGATTTTTGACTGGGATGATATCAGCTCTGCCCCACCGCCCCACCCCCACATTTTTCGGCCTACTTCCATTTTTTCAGTATCTATCGTCAACCATCGCCCTACCATCATCTGCATATTGTCACCGTCAACTTGGACATTGAGCCATTGAACCGGACGAATCATTCAGAATGGGTGTCACCGATGTGCTGAGCCGCAAGAAGGGCGTCATCGTGGGCGATGATGTCCTCAAGCTCTTTAACTATGCCCAGGAGAAGAACTTTGCCATTCCCGCCATTGTACACTCCAATCCTCCGTTTGATCTGTACCACAATACTAACGCTCGATAGAATGTCACCTCCTCCTCGACGGCCGTAGCCGCCCTTGAGGCCGCTCGGGATAAAAAAGCCCCCATCATCCTGCAGCTGTCCCAAGGAGGCGCCGCCTACTTTGCCGGCAAGGTCGGATCCCGATAAGAATTGATAGACTGGACAACCCATTAACAAGACATCCAGGGTGTTGCCAATGACAAGCAGCAAGCGTCCATTGCCGGTGGTATCGCCGGAGCACAGTACATCCGATCGATTGCCCCCGCCTACGACATCCCCATCGTGCTGCATACCGACCACTGCGCCAAGAAGCTGCTGCCGTGGCTGGATGGCCTCATGGACGCCGACGAGGCTTACTTCAAGGACCACGGCGAGCCGCTGTTTTCGAGCCACATGATCGACCTGAGCGAGGAAGACAAGGAGTGGAACATCTCGACGACGGCGCAGTACCTGAAGCGAGCGGCGCCGATGAAGCAATGGCTGGAGATGGTTGGTCTCGAACGATGGATGGAGGGTGTCGTACATGTCACTAATAGCCTTCTAGGAGATTGGCATCACGGGCGGGGAGGAGGATGGCGTGAATAATGAGAACGTCGACAACAATGCGCTGTACACGCAACCCGAAGACATTTACGACATCCATCACACCCTCTCGCAGATCTCGCCCTACTTCTCGATTGCAGCGGGCTTCGGCAACGTGCACGGCGTGTACAAGCCCGGCAACGTGAAGCTGCACCCGGAGCTGCTCGGCAAGCATCAGCAGTACGTGAAGGACAAGATCGGCGCCAAGGAGGATAAGCCGGTGTTTCTGGTGTTCCATGGTGGCTCGGGCTCATCCAAGGAGGAATACACCGAGGCCATCAGTCACGGCGTAGTCAAAGTCAACCTCGACACGGACTTGCAGTACGCTTATATGAGCGGAATCCGCGATTATATGCTCAAGAAGAAGGATTACCTGATGAGCCCGATCGGCAATCCCGAGGGCGAGGATAAGCCGAACAAGAAATACTTTGATCCGCGTGTCTGGGTGCGTGAGGGTGAGAAGACCATGGTGGCACGCGTGCAGGAGGGCCTGGAGGACTTTAACACCGCCAACCAGCTGTGAGAAGATTGACGAATGCGGCCACCACATGAGAACGAATCTCTTCCTTGGTCCGGGCATCGACTAGCATTCAACCTGTGGTCCACGGCGAGCATGAGTTGGGAGTGGACACCTATGTTTCTTAAGGCCTCATCATACATAGACGCGACGAAATGAACATGACTATCAACAACCGACTGGCGTCTCTTCTTACTGTATGAAGTCGCATCTGGCATGACCGTCTCGGAGATCGGCTGTCTCACGTGGTCTTACAATCCCTCACGCGAGCACGTTGTTGGAATCGCCAAGCGGACGTCGATACAGGAACAGAACCCCCTTTTGGAACGGATACACGCCTAGTCAGCCCTTGATCATCGAACGGTCGAGGAAACAGTTGATCGCATCAGCTGTCAACTCGTGGACAGGTACAGCGTCCTCCTGTCAGGGCCCGTCGAAGAGTCTGGCCGAGCCCCAACCAGCCGTGTGTCTCCACCGCCGTGAGGAGTTGGAGAAAGAGTTTCTCCCAATCGAGTTGATGCGCCGAGAATTATCCATAAGTTAAGCGCATTTCATGCGTTGGGCGGCCCCCCCAAAAATAGCATTTCTTGCACTCCACCACAGTCATCCGTCGGCCGAACCGCATCTGATGCTGACGGTCTCCTTTGGGACAAACCATCAACAGCCAATCCGCAGTCCAAGAACGCCATTTTCGTCCAACCTTGACAGAATCGGGACTTAGTGTTCTGGTTTCGCTGCCGGCGCCCCCGCTCAGCCTTGTTGTGGTGCTGCAGTGAGATTTTCCCGTTCAGCTGCTCTCTCGCGGTTCTTTCTGTGGCCATGCTCTTTCGCTGTGGGACGAAACTGTCGTCGGTGGGGTTGTACATTACGGCACAGGCCGGCAGAAGAAGAGCTCGATGAATGAAACATATTGAATGATTAAAGACGGTCTCTCTGCAACGGTCGACTGTGGACGGCAATATCCGGATCACCTTTCACGGCAAACACCACACATTGAGAGGTTCGGCCTAGATTTGCTCATGGCGCCGAACATCAACACCTGATTTACACATATCGGAGGAGGATCGACGGATCGATAGTTGCTATCGTGAATCCCGACAATGACGTCTCTGCGAGAGGCCATGACTGGTCTCGTGCGGCGCCAGCAACCAGCTCCGACATCTCCGCCAGCATTTGCGCCGACGTCAGGAAATACCGGCACGCAGGAGTTCATCAAGCTCGTCCAGAGTCCTTTTAGCAGTTTGGTGAGTCGATATCTCCTCTTGTTTCCTCGGAACAAGAATAAAAAGACTAATCATTTACAATAGATGACCACCAATGCCTTCTGGACGTCCTTGGGTACCTCTATCGCCTTCACCTTTCTGCTCGCCTTGCTCTTCTCCATCCTCCGACCGCGCCATGCCGCTGTCTATGCACCCCGACTCAAGCGAGCCAGCAAAGGAGGTCCGGGCCCGCCACCGGTGGGCAAGGGATTCTTGTCGTGGCTAAAGCCGGTGCTCAAGACCAATGAGGCCCAGTTCCAGTCGGCGGTCGGCCTCGATGCCAGCGTTTTTCTTCGCTTCACGCGCATGTGTCGAGACATGTTTTTGGTCATGAGCCTGGTAGGATGTGGGATCTTGATTCCGACCAACTGGACGGGCGGCGTCAAGAGCCTGACCAAAGGTCAATCACCCTTCACGCTAATGTCACCGCTGCTGGTCTGGGGCAAGCCGCTGTGGGCGCAGGTCATCTGCGCCTGGTTGCTCAACTTGATTGTTGCCGTCTTCCTGTGGGTGAATTATCGCGCGGTGCGCCGGCTACGACGGACCTACTTTGAGAGTCCCGAATATCAAGCGCGGTTGCACTCGCGCACGCTGTTGGTGGGTGATATTGGAACGATCGACGATGGAGCTTGACTAGAGCTGACTTGATTTAGATCAACGATGTTCCCAAGCCGTACCGCACCGATGAAGGCGTGCTGCGACTGTCGGAGGAGATCAAATCAACGGCGGGTACCCCTCGTGCGGTCATCGGTCGCGAGGTACGAGGGTTGTCGGAGCTGCATCGACAGCACGAGAAGACGGTCCGGCAGCTGGAGTCACATCTGGCCAAGTACCTCAAGAACCCGCACAAGCTGCCCTCCTCTCGTCCCACGTGCAAAACCATCAAGGGGGACGAAGGGTACGGCCGACAGCAGCGGGTCGATGCGATCGATTATCTCACGGACCGGATGCAACGACTGGAAGCAAAGATCAAACATGCGCAGGCCAACATCGACATGCGCCGACCGATGCCGTATGGATTTGCGAGCTACGACACCGCACATGAAGCGCATGCCGTGGCATACAAAGCTCGGCGATCGAAACCCAAGGGGGCGACGGTGAAGCTAGCTCCGCCGCCCGAAGACATCATCTGGGACAATCTCCCGCTGACGAAGACTGCCCGACGGTGGAAGAAAGTGGGCAATACGGCGTGGGTGGTGTTGTTGACCGTCATCTGGATCGTGCCCAATGGATTGATCGCCATCTTTCTCTCGAACCTGTCGAATCTCGGGAGAGTCTGGCCAGCGTTTCGAAGATCGCTCGAAGGGAACTGGAAGGTATGGGCGGCGGTGCAGGGCGTCGCCTCGCCGGCCATCCTGTCGCTGGTCTACCTACTCCTTCCCATCCTGTTTCGACGGCTATCCATTCGCGCCGGCGACACCACCAAGACTTCCCGCGAGCGTCACGTCATCAACCAGCTGTACACCTTTTTCGTGTTCAACAATCTGATTGTGTTTACGACCTTCTCGGCCCTGTGGCAGTTCATCGCCGTCGTGATCAAGGAGAGCGAGACCAACGCCGATATCATGAACGCGATCAAGAAGGGTGAGCTGGGCCAGAAGCTGGTCAGCGCGCTGTGCATGGTCTCGCCATTCTGGGTGACCTGGCTGCTGCAGCGTAATCTGGGTGCCGCCGTCGACCTGGCTCAAGTCTGGGGTTTGTTCTGGGTGTGGTAAGTTGACCTGAGTCGAGCGGAGCCACTGGTGGACCGAAAGTATTAACCATAATGTTCAAGGTTTGCCAAGGCCTTTATGGCGCCGACTCCGAGGCAACGTGAGGAATGGCTGCGTCCACCGCCGTTTGACTACGCCAGCTACTACAACTACGTGAGTATCAGCCAATCTATCTCGTGCTCTAGCCACTCGACTAATATACAACAGTTCCTATTTTATGGGACGGTCGCCCTCTGCTTCGCCACTCTCCAACCCATCGTCCTCCCCGTCACCGCTCTCTATTTCACCCTCGACTACTGGCTCAAGAAATATCTATTGATGTACGTCTTCTACACGAAGACCGAATCCGGGGGTCAATTCTGGCGGGTGTGTTTCAACCGGATGATCTTCGCCACCATCCTGGCAAACGTCGTTGTGGTATTGGTCGTCTACACGCGGAACCAGTACAAGATGGCCATCGCCATGATTCCACTTCCGATCCTGATGCTGGGGTTTAAGTTTTATTGTCGCTGGGCCTTTGACGACGACATGCATTTCTTCCGTCGCCACCTGCAGGATTCTGAAAGTCTACCGCATCCGAGCAAGCGCGCGATACGCAATGAAAATCTGGCGGCACGGTTTGAGAATCCGGCATTCTATAAGCCCCTCATGGCACCCATGGTGAGGGACGATGCAAAGGCGGTTTTGGCCCAGATCTATCGCGGTCGACTTCATTCCGACTCCGGCGCGGATATGGGTTACGGAGGACGAGACGGGATTCGACTCGAGGAGTTTCATCAACAGCAGCAACCGGGCAAGCCATTGAATGGTGGTGCGCCCCAGAAGATGCCATTCAAGTTTGTCCCGGAGAGTTTATTGTCTGACAACAACGATACCGCATCGATGAAAGGATCATCCTCGGGAGTATTGCGACATGAATACGGTATCGACGATATGGAAGGACGACCAGTTGATCTGATCTCCGAAAGACCAGACACGCCCGCTTCATCAGCCACATCGACCTATGGTGGTGGGCGCTACGACCCGTATTCACGCTCTTCTTCGCCCGTTCCAAGTATGCCCGCACTCCCAGGAGGTGGTCGACCAGGAGCGGGGATTCGAAAAGGTAGCACCGGCGGCGATGGTGTCGGCGTGACATATCCCCCCAATTATCATCACCCGGGACAATACTACCAGCGGTCTAGCTCGGGGTTATCGAATGAGCAATATTACGCGCCGTCGTACACGGACGGTGATGATGGGATGGGATACGCTGGAGCTGCAGGAGTAGTAGGAGGGGGATTATATGGTCATCAGAACGAAAGTCAGACGGAATTGGTAGCTGGTGCAGCGACCATGCCTGTTTCGACGACCCAATACCAACAGGCTGAGTATCCGTATCCACCACCACAACAACAATATCATCAGCAACCTCCTCAGTCATTTTATCAGCCATATCAACAAGGTCCGTCCGACGGGAGGTATCATGATCGGTGATGATATGATATCATTCACCACCGTCACTTTTTCAATCCGTCTAGCTCTCCATCTTCCCAGTCAAGTCATACATACCATACCTCTCTGGACCTACCTTTTAATCATACCGTACGAAGCACTTGCCTCTCCCCTACCTCCCGGATTATAGGCTTGGCTTTCTTCCCAGCTTTTCTTCGCAGTCCTTGATCGAGCATGCACTCCCGGCCCCATGAGACTCTCTCTCCCTCGCTCTTCCTCAATGCCTTATCTATTCACACCGTGCTGGCTTGATTACCTCGCATTGCATTAGCTCAGTCATCCCTCTTAGCTCGATTCATTCTCTATTTAATCCACGGGTGGCATTGCATCAGTCCACATATTTTCGTTGCAGTTCAGCGGGTTCGCTTCTCCTTCTGTTCATTCCTTCCTTCTCCGCACCTTTACCACCCTCATACAACATTCATTTCCTTTATGATATCAACTCAAAACGCATTAAGAAAAGGATAATTGGCGATTTCTAGTCCGGAGTGCAATGGAATAGAATGGTATGGAGTCATATACGAGTACGAATAAGTGGGAGAGAGTTTCTCAAATAGGACAGAAATTAATCAGACTCCTATCGTTGTTCGGTGTTGAATATCATTGATTCTTAATTACTAGAAGGAAGCTCTAGTATTATACGTGTCTCCTCTCGCCGAACTGAGCTGCCTACTTCTCGGTAATCTTCGTAACAACCTCGATTTTATAATCCCCAGGGAACGGACTAGACAGTTCTTAGAATCAGAAATTGTCAGGAATCTCTCTACCGTCCGTACTCCATAGCCTACCTAGCTCGTATAGAGCATGATCGAATCGAGGGAATATCTGTCTCGAGAGAGCAAAGGATACACGAATAAGGCACGATCACTTCATTGACGCTCGCGATCATTCTATTCGACTGGTTTGATGACTGATGATTGATTATAGGATTCAATCCCATCCGAAGTACTACGTACCGTAATCTATACCACCACCCGCTTTCGTTTTTCAAATCTGTCTGAGAGGGCGTGGATAATTAATGACAGAGGCTCACGCTTGGATGAATCGAATCCAACGATCTCCAGGTAGTCGTACTGTGCCTTCGGGCGTCTTGACGGTGCGATATATTGAGTGAAGTATGATCTCTTCCGATTTCGTATGAGAACCGGATAGGAGGAAGACAACAATCAATCATGCATGAAGTGAATGGACCGACGAGGAAGCAGAACCACCGACACCAGCCAGAAGCAGAAGCAGAAAGCGATTCGGAAGTCGGAATGAAAAAGGTTTAGATAATTTGAATTGTTTCGATTCCTCCCCTCTTCCTTGCTTGATTCTTTTCTTTTCTTTTCTTTTCTGTATTTCTGTTTCTGTCTATGCTATACTAGCTAACGAGTACAGGAAAGGCAATAGCGGAGGGCAAACGGAGAATGGAAACGCCAAGCTATACTTTCTAAGGGGCTGCATGAGGAATACAAGATAAGAAAGAATAAAGGGATTAAAAGAGACTATGGGATACAGTACTTAAGGAAGGAGAGGTCCTACCATCCTTTACTTTCTAAGGGGCCACAGAGGAATATAGGACGAAGAAAGAAGAAAGGAATTAAAAGAGTAAAAGGGAGGGGAGTCCAACCTTTACTTTCTACGGGTCACATGAGGAATACAAGTTGAAGAACAGAGGGATTAAAAGAGACTACGGAAGAGGATGCAAGAATGGTTAAAGAAGCTGAGAGCCAGACAGTGAGGACGGCACAGACGAATTTAGGGAGATACACAGGGACGACAGAGACGGATTGATGGAAATACACGAGGATGACAAAGAGAGAATCAGAGGGATAGCAATAACGTATGGGATACCAGAAGGAAGGTGGATGTAGATGTCTATCAAGAGTGAATCAACGACGATGGTCCCTCGTATGGAATCTCTTCCGGTTGTTCTTTCTTGCTGCTGGCTCCGTTTTCGGCGGTGCTTCCGCTACTTAAAGCGGTAGATGGAGCAGTAGTAGACGTGACCGGTTGCTTATGAGCAGCATGAGTGGGACCGTTGGGTCGATCGGTGGGCTCATTCCCCGGTTGCGCCGCTTTGGAAAGTTCGTCGGAAGTTCCATCCACTTGCGATGCTGCTGGGGTAGCTGATTGATTGTCGTTGCCATTGTTGCTCTTGTTGCTGGCAACAGGTTGATGTCCGGAAGTATTAGGTGCCGCATCACTCGATTTCGATTTCTTCCCTTTCCCAGAAATCACAGCCTGATACTTCTCCTCATCCCATCTCCACATTCCACCCGTCTTCTCCGGTTCTGACTTTTCTCCAATCTTGGGCGCCAGGGCATCAAACACCGCATCCTTCTCCACCCGCGAAAAATACCGACGTTCCCATTCTCTCCCCTCCTGCTGTTCTTTCTTCCGCAGTTCTCGCTGCTGGTGCTCAATCGTTGATTTCTCTGCTCCTGTCGTATCCATATCGCCCTTTTGAATCGCGGCCGCAACACGGCTCCATGCTCGACGTGATTCGAGTGGGTCTTGTTCCTCGATTGGCGCGATGGTGAGGGGCGTTGTAGGGTTGGACTTGGCCGTGTAAGAATCGACCACTTTCTTGGTCTTCCCGTCTTTAATCACGAACGCTTCCGACCACTGTCCGTCGATGGTGTAGAGAACGTCCTTTTCGCGTCCATCCGGGTACAACACGGCATTAAACGAGTTCTTCTTCCCGCTCACCCAGCCTTTGCCGGTGTAGTCAACTCGTGCGGTATACCCACTCGAGCTCTGGATGTAGGTCGACTTGTTCAGTTCGACGAAGGGCGAGCCGTAGATGAGTCCTTCAATGTGTAGTGACGGCAGCGTGATCAGATAATCTTCTTTGTATTTGTTGAGATGCAGCAGGGCGTGACCGATTTGCTTTACGTGGATCGTGCGTGAGAAGGACGCTTTCTGGGCGTTGTATCCTTGTAGCTGGATATTCCACAGTCAGATATAATGGAAAGGCATTAGTATTGAGATGATGAGACTCACCCGCACGCCGTGCTTGTCGTTCCAGATGCAGTAGGCCGTTACCGGTGGGTGGTGGCTTGGGATCATATTCAGTAACTGGTTCAATGCTAGCCAGGTGGGACGTATCATTACCTAACTTGCTCCGACACCAGATGCGTCGTCCCCGATGCATCCTCCCATTTGCCGAGGAACAACTCGCCTAGAAATGGGTTCAATGGCTTCTTTTCACTACCCAGCTTCTCATTACGGCTGCAATATTGCTGTCGCAGCGTGCTTAGGAACCATTTCAGGACCAACAGCGCTCGCTTGGCAGGGTCAGGCTCCGATGCCGGCGCCACGAGCAAGGAAGGATGCTCGGCCCAGTATGAGGAGTACTCGGTCAAGGATGTCGAGGAGAGGATGAATGGCGGGGCTGTCAGCGAAGAGAGATCGCCTGAGAAGGACGCAATCGACTGGACATGTCATGTTAGCATTGATTCGTCCAGAGATAACGATTGGCATAACAAACTCGGAGGAAGGTCGACCAGGATCCTCGATTCTGGGGCGGCACCGCAGCACCTTCCTCAGAGGATGATGGCATTCTGGAGAACTTAGGATGATGAGTTTCGTAGGGAATGAGGATGTTGTGTTGATCTTGGTTAAAGAGGAGTGAGTCGTGGAGAGGACGCCAAGGGGGGCAACAAAGGCGACGTCATCTCGTTAGTATCAGGTGTACTTTTACGATCACGAAGATCCAGTGAAGGTACAGGTACTCTTAGTCGCAGTCGAGGCAGGGTATGGTCACGTGCTCTTCTTCATTGACGACGACATGCTCCACCTTCACCACCGTCAAATACCAACTGATATAATCCCCGCAACAGCAATACATTCTAGCAGGAATGCCTGTTCATTTCAGGCCCCTCGGTCCTTCAGTGCCTCCCTGACACTAGTCTGCTATGCTGCTGGCTCTACCAGCAGTCGCTCACATCCACCATGCCTCTCACTCCTCGGCCGGTCTTTCATGCTCTGTCCAAGATCCATCAATCATCGCCTCTCACTCGCTCAGAGGCTCGTAAGCTGCTCTACATGCTCAAGACATACTTCCGGCGCCATCTGGATGTCGATGGCGAAGGGGATCTGGCCCCATTGACGGACGACAACCCAGCCCGCGGCCACACACGAGTCGCCAGTCGAGGCGAAGGTCCCCTCAGCATCCCTGGTGTACGCATCAGACGTCCAAAATCAGCTACCAGATCGGCCCATGAGCATTTCCAGGCTATGCTCTCCCACCCGCTCCTGGCGACGAGCGCGACCATGGGTTCCGCTTCCAAAGCTACAATTGATCACCCTCGCAAGGGCTCCGAGCCCGCCGCGCGAGATCTTCTATCCTCCTTCGACCACTGGATGGCGCTGGGAACGGTAACGCGTGAGCGGGCTACTTCCTGTATGGCTGCACACGTCCGAAGTCTCAAAGATCGAAACCGGGCAGCTATGGCAGAGGAGATGCAAAAGTCAGGTCTGGGGAGCAAGGTGTTCCGCTGGCTGTCGTCGACCGGCAAAATGCATTCCGAGGACTTGCTCTACGACAGATCTTTTCTGTCTCATCTCATTCAATATCTCGTGGCCGAGGGGAAACCACATGCCGTTTGGGTCTGGCTCGAGGCTCCCCTCCAATTGCAAAAGCACAATCGAACCGAGGCTATTGTCGCCAAAGCTGCCATGCTCAAAGATTTGGTGCAGTCAGAGATCGATTTCGGTATGGGGTTGAACATGGCAGTTCATCACTACCTCCGGGCTGCGAACATCACTGAATCCAAGGACGTGTCACCACTCGCCATCTCACCCGACGAGCTCAAGCGTTTGGTGCAGCCCGCTGGTATCCTAGTGGCGCAACATTGTATCTCGACCAAGGCAATGGTGGACGAGGATCATGTGCGTCAGCTTTCCAAGACCCTCAACCTCATCTCATCACGGCCCGAGTACGTTCGTGCCCGTCTGCTGCTCTCCTCCCCCGCCACCCGCGACCCTGAGCCGGCACTGGCCTTCCTACGCGAAGCGGCAGAAAAGCCGGTTGAGGAGATGTTGCACCTGGAACAGGACCGGAAGCGAGGCCAGAAGCATGCTCAGCGAATCATGGTCTCCCTTGGTCTTCGTACCGCTCAACGCCTGCTCGAGTTGGACCGATTAGGCGACGCCGAATGGATCCTGCAGTTTTTGCAGTGGCGATTTCCTATCCAAACTGGAGCGGCATCGTCGCTGGCCTCAGCTACTCCCATGCACGACGGTCCGTCTCATGTCAAAGACGAAGAGCAGGAGCGTGTCAGTCTGGAACTGCTCGAGAAGCTGAGGGTGGGGTGATTAAGATCCTCTGTCCTGTTCTCACCTGAACCTCGGCCAATGGGCTGGACGGAGTTTTATACTCGACCGAGCTAGCGGAACTGTCATCGTTACTGGATCGTTATTCCCAATTGTTGGTTGATGGCGAATGCTCAATTCAAGCCAGCGACGCTCCGCCAGTCAACACATGAGCCGAGATGTTCTCAGCGGCCGCCAACCGGCCAGAAGAGCATCAAGGGTCCCCAATCCAGGACGATACGGCGCCATACGGTTGTCGATATCAGAAAGATAGTGGCCCTCTGCCGCTTTGGAGCCTTTGACGGGCTCTTCCTGGGTTGTCGATTCTCCTATCCTACTGCTGCAACTTGGACGCACGGTATTTCTTGATGCATTGAACGCAGAGTCATGTGCGTTGACACGCCACGTCAATTAGTCTGGATTTTGAATTCTGAAACTCATTGTTTCATACTGTCTAGCCAGGCCTCGGAGTTCAGTAAATCCACTTCAGGAAACTCCAACGCGAATCATTTCGGGCTCTCTAATGGGCATCAGATATTGTCCTCGGAGGAAGATATTGAAGAAAAGATATTCTGCAAAGATTGAGGATGCTTCAATCTCTTTCAACTGTTCGGCCTCCCCTCCGCAATTTGGATTAACTGAGTCCCTGCAACCCTCAGCTCAAGAGTCTTGAACTTGCTTCTCTATTGGATTTGAACCTACATCGTCCTCGAAATATCCATATTCTCTCTCCCTGTTCACTCTCTCTATGGGTCGACTGGTTGGCCTACCGACTTGACCGTCTTTCTCAAGGTCTTCCTTATCTCTGGTGGAAGCGCGATTACTTCTCAATACACCTAGCACTTTACGAAAGTCTACGAAACCAGTTCTTGACAGTGCTACCAATCAGAGAGCTCCGGTTCAGGAACTTCTTTCAGACCGTCAAAAAGAGATGATTATAACACCATAGCAATCACCTCCTATTAAATGCCTTGGCAACAGTATAAGACTGGAATGTCTCGATGACCGATCGGACGTGGGTTCCGAACCGGCGGTGGCTTTCTGAGGGTCAACGCTAATCGATTTGAATTAAATCGATGTTTCGTTCTAACTGTTGAATCTAGTCGTCAATGAGCCTAGCAGCCGAGGCCTAGGGGTACGTATATAGGCTGCTATATAGCCATACGAGCAAGCAACTACCCGCCCCGGGCCGAGGCGGCTAGATGAGCTCTGAGCGCGCCTCGGGACCTCGAGTCAGCGTCTATAAGAGCTTCCAATTCGTCTATAGAATAGCTAGAATCAAGACAGCGAATTCTACCCTCCTCCTCGCCTTCTGACTAGCTTGCGCTAGCCAGTCACGTGCCAAATAGACGTCTAGTTGCTACACTAACCCTCCAACATCATCCCATTGCAAGTCAACCGAACAGAGCCTGCATCAAGTCCCAGGTCCATAATCGATGTCCGTCTTGGGTGTTCCAACATGACCGGACAAATTATAATGTTTAAATACTTGTATCCCCATCATCTTTCGACATCGAGGACAGTGTTGGAACATTTCCAATTACGCTTCGACCTCGAGCTTGAATGCTCCATACAGGCGGATCAATGCTGGTAAAAAGACCGAGTAATACCTTTTAAACCCCCCTGTCATCATTCAACACCCACCCTTGGATAGCAACTTGATCAATCCTTGTGAATTCTGATAATAATTCAATGTCAGATACTCATGATTCCTAACTTAGACATTTTTCCTCAGTTTCATTCAATATTGCTCTCTTGTTCCCTAGCTAGCCAGCTTGTCATTCGCTTGTAGCACGTGAATGCGCGCTCATTGGAAGATACATATTTCCCAATCGAGCAATTTGCGACACCCTCACAACGGAAAACGCCGTGACGTCAGCTCGGCTGTCGCACTGGCGGGCTTCTTTCGAGGATCCAGGGCCAATGTTTGGCTCATTTCTCTCGAGACTGCGCCCGCTGCTCACCCGTAACCGCGCATCTCAATACTTTTAACGTACAGTTCAAAGCTCGATCGCATTCCCTGCGATGCAGCTTCCCCTCTCCCAAATTAATTTACTTTACTTCTTTTTGCTGCTTGCGCATCGCTCTCTCGGTCGGCCGGTTGCTGTTGTTGTGTTGTTTCGCCAGTCGCTGGGAAGATTCGCATATCCTTTTCGACTTCTGCGCGTCTCCTTACCTGTGCGTCCTTACTTTCCTACCTTGTCGCTGCCTTTCGTTGCGATCGATCCCAGTGCCCTTTGCTTACCCGCCAGCCTCCCAGCTAGCCAATACGGGTAACGTAACTTCAGCTCCAACGTCGCTATAAACAGTTGCGCGCCAGCAATTGCATGCTCCTGCGACAACAACTCTGCGCAACTCCACATCGCATCCTCACCACTACACGCATCCTCCTCCCCGGATCGTCTTCTCTACGCTCTATCCTCTTGACCTATCGCGTCGCGGTCGAATCGCAATTGTAAGCCTCTATCAGCAGCCCTCTTTTTCATCTGTCGCAACAACGCGCGCAAAGCTGACTATCGCGACAGCAACCTCCTTCGGACTCGACAGCAACCTCGAGCGCAATCCATCCACAGCACGTCTAGCTCTTTCAAGATGGCGGACAAGAACGTGCACGAAGGCGACGAAGGTGAGCTTCCTTTTTCTCTTTTTTTCTTTCTGGAATATATAACAATCACATCTCCCATCCAGCACTCACCCATCCACGTCGTCTGATGTATACTCACATACAACATTAACGTATCCACTAACATGTAACGATCAACACAGTTAGCTGGAAATGGGGCGGTGGGAAACCCAGCGGCACCGTCGTCGAAGTGAAAGAGCAAGGGGAACTAGCGGTGACGACCAAAAAGGGCAGTCGAGTCAAGAAGAACGCGTCGCCTGATAATCCGGCCGTGCATATCTCGCATCCGAAGAGCGAGGTGGTTAAGCGCGTGAGCGAACTGGCGGAGGTGGAACACCCGGAGGGAGAAGGTCAGAAAGACAATGAAAACGAGAAGGATGACGAGAAAGAAGATGCTGTAGGTGGAGCGACTAATGATGCCGAGGAGGACGCCAAAGAGGGTGGTGAGGGCGATGCCGATGAAGGAGGAGCAGCCGAGGAGAAGACTACCGCTACCACGGCGAAGGAGAAGAAGACCGCCGAACCGAAGAAGGGCGCTAAGCGTGGTCGCGCTGCTGCTGCTGCGGCTGCTAAAGATAAGGAAGCTGAAGAGAACGGCGAGGCTACGGAGGAAGCTGCCGAGCAGGAAGCCGCGGAGAAGGAAGAGGGGAAAGCGACCAAGAAAGCGAAGACTACTGGAGCTGCTGGGGCTGCGGGCAAGAAGGGTGCTAAGGGCGCAGCGGGGAAGAAGGGCCCTGCTGGTACTGCTGGTACTGCCGCAGCCAGCAACAACAAAGATGAAGGAGGCGAGGCTGCCAAGCCTGCCCCGGCTGCGAAAGGTGCTAAGGGCAAGGCCGGTGCCGCTGGAGCTGCTGGGGCTGCTGGTCATGCGACTACGGGTACTGGGGCCAAGGGGAAGCGTGAGAAGAAGACGGCGCGACCGGCGGCCAATGGGGATAATATTGGGAGTCGGACCAGGTCGAAGACGACGAAGTAGTGGAGCAGATATGTGTTTGTTCTTCCTCGATTTCTTATGTTCATGCTGGTGATGATGTGATGGGTGGTCTGAGAGGATAGGACAGGGTAGGGAAGGGAAGGGAATGGCAGCAGGATCGCAATCGAATCGTGACTTTGAGTGTCCATGAGTTTGTTCATCTCCGTTGATTGTGCGGTTCCTATTTGCGTTTCGTTCTGAGTGGACAGCGTGTGAAAAGATGACTGGGAGGCATGCTAGCTATCATCTGGAACTCTTCCCGTCGGCCTTTGTCGAGTTAGTAGGATTGGTTTTTGTCAATGCGGTTCCTGTATGTTACGGTTACGTCTCTTAGCTACATCGTTATGTTACCGGTCTGCTTTGTTTGCTAGAAGGTCGCCCTGATTACAGGCTTGACTCGGAAAGTCGCTGCCTCGGTTGAATATACATAGTTCTAGTTCTCGTTCATGTCTTCGATTCGATTCTCATGTCTGAAGTACATATCGACGGATGTCTGGAGGTTGGGAGGACCTCATTATGAGACCCAACCATCTATGACCGTTGGAAAACAATCAATGCGTCTGGTACCAAGTTCAGACCCAACGAGTGGAGACCATGACCATCACAAGTTTTTTGAGCATTGAATTATCTGCCCAATGGCAGGGAACGAGACCTACCCCGGGGTGCTACAGGAAAGTATAGCAAGCAGTAACCGGTGCCATATCAACATCCCAGCCCATTCCCGTAGCAGCCGGTTATTGCCTGCATACTTTTGTCGTGTCACCCCGCGGGTATATTCCAACTAACCGTCATCAACCCCTATTAATTTTACCCTAGTATGACCGTCGCCGCCAAGATAATTCAACTCAGTACGAGAGGAACCGGCATTGATATATTGAACTGATGGTATCAAGCTGGTAGTTTCCAGAAGAGCATGGAGAGATATTAAATGCAGAATGATACCACATCTATTCGCTCGAGGCCGCAGGACGTAATCTAGATGGCGGTGGGATCTTTCACCATCGCAGGATCGCTAGCCTGCGCACTGACTCGAACGAGACGCTGGATGCTCTTGCTGTCCTCCTTGATCTGTATCCGGACGTGAAAGAAGCCCAATCGTTTCACACGATCGGTCTCGCCGACATCTTCTTCGGCTTGATTCTCGTTCGCATTGCCCTCAACGTAAACGAAGCGGACGTTCTCCGGCGCCACAACCACCCGTGATCCTTCCTCGTCTTGTGCCAGCAGCGCCTTGACGCTGTTGGCGATATCGGCCGTCGAGACGGAGCCGTAGATGGCTGCCGTTTCCGAGGGTTCGGCGGTCGACTGGCCTACCGTTGACGACGCCATACCCGAAGCTGGCGACGCAGAATGCGTCGGCAGGATGGGCGTCCGATAGAATTCCATGATCGGTGGAAGACGCTCCGAGAGCAATTCCATGGCGCGGTCCGGCTGTGATGCGAGTTAGCCCAGGAGAGAGGTTGCACTGATTTGACAACAGCTTACACTTAACAGCTCCACGGCCACCTCTGGCACCTCAATTGGATGTTCTTCTTGCTCGGGCGTTTCTTGCACCATACCAAAAGTGATATCTCGATCGAATGAGGCTTCTTTCAGATTCAGTTCCCGCAACTGCACCTGCGTCACATACTCGGCGACGCGTCGTGGAAACCAGTCGTTTCGCATTCTACCTGCTGCCACCGGTACAATTGCTCCTATTTTATCATTAGTTATCAGGTATCATATATATTCATATATTTTTATGCTAGTAAAAAAATTCCCTGATCATGGCATACCTTGTCGTCCATATTTGACGACGTCCTGCAGCAGCCTCACCTTGACCGTCGAGGCGCCCTGCGCAGCCAACTTCTTCTTGCCTCGCAGTTGTTGGTGCGGCTGCGGTTGTGACAAGCCATGACGAGCCCAGCCCTGACTCCAGCATCGCCAACATGAGGATCCCAAGGGTGATAGACGGTGTGTCGCCATAGCGGTGATGGTGCATCTGACGCCCCCGTGACCGTCGATGGTCGATGAAACTCATTCGCGTTCACGTCCACAAATGCTCACGTGATCAAATGAGGCTGAACTGACATCGTCCAGGGAGCTTCTAGGTACTTTCTGATTAGGCTACTAAACGTACGAGTATAAGTACCCTACAAGTACTCCTTGGCTCGTGACCTGCAGTAGCGCCCGTCGGCCGGAAATTCTTCGTCGCTCTCATCCCTTCCCTTTCCCATCGTCACGTCCTCTTCAATCCTCCATCGACTCAACATCATCACCCACTTCACTGCTGACGCTCCTCGACACATCACCGCAGCATCCGTCACTGCTTCACGGGCCCTTCCGTCCGTCAGTCACCGTCGTCGGGGGCGTTTGTTGTGTGTTGGAGGTTGGCCTGCCAGAACTGGGTTTGTGCCTCGTTCTCGTCGGCACCTCCCGTCATCCATTCATCCATCACATCCACCTCACCCATCAACAACCCACGCACACGTCCTTCCGCTAACCACCGCTGAACCATCACAACGAGCTTCATCAAAATCCATCGCATCGCTCATCGTTGGCAGCACACCATACAACTGAACTAATTGCAACTGTAGCATCGACTCGACCGGAGATCGCATCATCTCCCGTTCATCATGTCCGACGTGCAAGCTCGGCCGGCTCCCCCTCGTGGACGGGGCTCCTCCCGAGGTGCACGCGCAAACTCCGGCGCTCGAGTTAGTACACGCCAGACTTCCCGGCCCAAGATGAATGGCGAGACGCGTGAGGAGCAGCCCTCGTGGGAGGATGAAGGAGAAATCGGCGAGCTCAAGAGGAAGTACGCTCAGCCGTTAGTCACGTTGAAGGAGCTCTTTCCCGACTGGACAGACGACGATCTGGTGTTTGCCTTGCAGGAGACGGATGGCGATCTGGAGAACACCATCGAGCGTATCAGTGAGGGTATGAATATTGCCCGATGTTGCTGATGCGGATCCCCCTGATGTCTGAGAGATCACGCGTGAAGTGGGTATGGCTGATTTTCTTTGACCTCAACAGGCACGGTGTCACAGTGGGGCAAGGTCGAGAAAAAATCCGAGAAGCGCTCGCGCTCCAAGGTCCATGATGCGAATGCCACCTCCGGGACGGACCATGTCAACGCTGGCGCCAACCGCGGAGGACGCAGCGCCCGCGGCGGTCGTGAGGGGGGTCGTGGAACGGAACGCGGTCGTGGGTCTGGTCGAGGCGGACGCGGTGGCTCCGGCGCCGCGCGTGGAGGACGTGCGCCATCCTCGCAGGGCCTCATGACCGACGGGGCCAAGTCCTCTGTCTCCACGAATGAAGTGCCGACCTGGGACGTGCCTGCGCCCAAGGGGCCCGCGCAAGCCTCCAATGGCAGCACGGACGTGGCGAATGCAACAAACAACACCGATGCCGACGCTACGACCACCAGTGGCACACCGGCATCGAGTGGCATCATCCCCAGCGGAAGCAAGAAGACCTGGGCCAGCATGTTCGCCAAGCCCGCTCCGGCACCCGTTGTGAAGCCGGCCCCGCTCCCCAGCCCGGCGCCGCCCATTGAGAGTCAGACACCTGAGCCGGAGCCAGAGGCGCTTCCCCCGCCGCCTGTCTCGACCGGTACGGAGGATGAGACGTCGACGTCTGGAATCGCGGCCGAACCGGACGTGGTGCTCGAACCGCCCAAGGACGCGCTGACGGAGACCAATCTGGAGCAGGTGGAGGATACCTCGGCGCCACCGGCGACCGTCACGCAGGCGAGCACCATGGCGACCTCGCAGGTGACGCCCGGGGTGGGTACGGGCACTCCGATGTCCTCGGTCCGCCCTCCGGCCAGCGGCTACGCGTCCAGTGCGTATCGGGCGACGGGCATGGCTGGTCGTTCGGCGAGCTTCCAACGACGCGTCATGGATCAGCAGGAGGCCGTCGTGATGCCCAACAATCATGCCGTCGATCGGGCGGCGGTGCAATTTGGCAGTCTGGGCCTCAATGGCAATGGCATCATGGGTGACGAACCGGACGTCGATCAGGAACGCGAGGAGGCCGAGACGCGTGCGCAGCCACCGCAGCATTCGCCGGTCGCGCATCCCGTGGCTGCTCTCCCGCCGGCCCCTCGTCCGGTCGTCCCCACGCAACCGGCGGCGGCCGCATCGGTTCCCAAAGACACCGAGCCGACGCCGCGAATGGCGCCCGGGATGCCCACCATGGCCCATCAGGTGAACCCAGTGTCTCAGCAGACGACGATGGAGCCGCTGATGTCGACCGCTGCGCCGTCGGTCGGTCCCGAGGCCACCACGACATTGGGAGGACATCAATATGGACAATTTGGTCGTTATGCCGCGCCGACGACGCAATCCGAACAGCAGCAGCAGCCGTCGGTGGCAGGCCACAAGGCGTATGATGCCTTTGGTCAGCCGACTCACTCGGTCCCGCCACAGCAGCAGCAGAGTGCCTACGATGTGTACGGGAGTCAAGCGGCAACGCAACAAGCCCTGGCCGCCTCGGCGCCCTCGAGCTATCCGAACGTGTCCTCGGCCGCTCCGCAGGACTATTCGTACTATCAGGCCGATCAGTCGCAGCGAGGGGGGTATGCCAGCTACTATCCGCATGCCTACGGCCAGCATGGTGCGGCCGGTGCAACTGGAACAGCGGCCGCTCCGCATGATGTGGGAGTTGCCCAACAGCGGTCCGGAAGCGCATTTGGCGGGCCGTCCATCACGGAGGCGTCGCATTATCCAAGCACGCAAGCGGCCGTGTCTCAAGCTCGATATGGACAGACGATCGCCGATAATCATGCGAGCGGACACTCGACGCCGAATCCGACGGTGGTGGGACAGCAGCCCGGCGTGGTGGCCGCGGCGGGTGGTGCACCGACGCAGGCACCGCATCATCTGGCGGCAGCCGCCCAAGCGCAACAGCCGCAGAGTCAGGCTGGGGGTCATGCAGGGTATTCGTACAACAACGCCGCCTACTATGGCCAGCCCTTCTACGCGCAATATGGCAATCAGGTGAGAGATTGCCCATTCATGAATTGATAAAATCCATATTATCCCCGTATCTACACCAATCTTCCTATTTAACAAACTAACATTACTCATTCAGGCTCAATATGCCTACGGACATGGCTACGGCGGATACGGCGGCAAAGGCGCTCCCTACGGCCAGCCGCATCAAGTGTACGGCATCGCCTCGCAGACCGGATATGAGCATTCACCATCGCCCGCTAATGTCGGGGGGTACGGCCGCGATGGTGGTCTAGGCGGTGTCGGTCATGACTACGGTCGTTCGGGCTCAGCGCAAGCCGTTGGTCATCAAGGTCCGACGCACACTGGAGCCGGGAACAGCGCATTCGGTGGCGTGGGTATGGCGGATATGCTCGGTCGAGCTGGCTTCGGATCTCAAGGTATTGGTGGTGGAGGACCCGGTCAGCAGCAACAGCAGCCACTGGGCCAGCATCATGGCAATATTCCCTCGACAGTGGACGATAGTCTGAAAGGGTATGGAGACAGTAAAGTCACGACGGGCCCGAGTCCAGGCTTGACTCATCCTGGTGGACGTGCCGAATCAGCTGGTCATCCCGGGGGACCCTCGAGTCTGCCTCCGTCTCAAGTGGCTCAGCAACAACAGCAGCAGAGTCAGGCCGGTGGTGGTATTGCTGGTGCAGGTGCCGGATATGGAGGCTACTTGAACCATCCCAGTCAACTCCATCATGGTAGTCAGGGGGGTCAATACGGTGGTGTCGGTGTTGGTGCCGGTGGTGCTGGCGGACTAGGTGGACTCGGTGGACATCCCGTCTCCGGAGGAGGAGGAGGGGTTGTTGGTCAGGGTCATCAGCATCAAGCTGCGGGCACGGGCTATGGGAATTATCCGGGTGCGGGAGCATATGGAGGACATAGTTACTATGGAAGCAGTGGTGGTCGCGGTGCGGGAGGTTGGGGGAGTAACTACAACCACTGAGTTTAGTTTTCATGTGGGGGAAGTTGTTAGTTGTTAGGTAGTCGTCCATCGTCCACTGAAGGGGAAAGAAAATGAGTAATAGCCTAGCGCGGTGGGGTGGGTCGAATTAGTTTCTAGTCGAGTTTGACTTAACTGGCCATGCTGGCTGGCTGGCTGTTGAGCAGTTCGTTAAATGGGGGTCGGTCAATCGAGGGCTCTTGTTCTCCTCTCCTCTCCTTTCTTGTTCTCCATTGCTTCTTCCTTCCGAGCAGTGAGTGAGTGAGTGCCTTTCGACCAAGTCAAAATTAATCGATCGATTCATCAGTCCAATTAAGTCGAGTCCAGTCCAGTTCGATCAAGTCAAACCAATCAAGTCCAGTCAACGGTGTGCTGCACTTCACTGCACTTCACTTCATTTTGCTCAGGCTTCCTTTTCTTTCTTCTCCACACGCCAAGTCGAGCAAAGAAAGTTGAGCCAAAAAAACTCGAAAGTCGAAGGAAAATAAATCAATTTGAAGAAGATTGATAAAGCGATGAGACCGTTCAAAAGTCAAGGATGATGAGAATGAGTCAGATTAAAGTGAAGAACTAATCAAGATCAAGAACGAATCAAGGTCAAGGACCATAAAGACACAGAGAGAGAAAGGAGATCAAGTTCTTCGATAGCTGAAATCGAGAGTATACAATGAATCCCAGATCCCCCTTTCCTTTTCTTTCGTCTCCCTCGTTTCTTTGGTTTTGTTCGTTCTAGACTCCTCCACTCTACTGCCCTCCACTCCATCGCCCTCCCTTACTCTACCTTTTCCCTTGGTAGATCTAGAAGAAGAAGAGGCTCGCTCCAGTTTCGCTTTGGCTTCATTCCGTGATGTTGACGATGAAGAATGTATCCCTCTTCCCCGCCCGTGAGTAAGTTCATTGCTGTTTTTATTGATGATATAAGGGTTATCGGTAGCGGTGGCCTCGCTCCGTTCATCATAGAATGGGGTAGTCCTACTCCTTGCAAGAGTTGTTGGTTTCGTCTTGATCGGACTGGAACTATTCGCTCTTTTCTCCCCTCCTCTTCTTCGTTCTTCGGTTATTGTTGTTTGCGGAGTGGTCGTTGATGATGCTGAGGTTCCTCCCAGACCAGGACGAGATGTTGGTGCTGGTGCTGGTGCTTGCCGTTGGTGGGGGACGATAGGAGAAGTCATGGCTCTTCTCAGCCCTTGTCTTCGTTGTCTAGGCTCGTGCTCTTTCTTCACAGGAGATCGTTGTTCTCGATGCAAAGGAGGATGGGACGCATATGTGGGTTGGGAAAAGTGATGATGGTAGGAGAGCATCTAGGTTGAACCGCAAAGTGTTCAATGGAACGAGTATGGAATTAGCTAGGTTTCTTCAATTTATTCTAATATACACGAATAAGTTCGAAAACATGGAGGACATGGAGGATGATACAAGAGGGGGAAAGGGCAGAGCGAGACAATAGGTACAGACAGCGCTGAATGGAAGAATTGAAGACGGGTATGGTTACGCAATAGAGACGTGAGGATTATGAAGAAGAACCCCAAAGATTGCGGCGAACCTCTTGTTGTAATCTCTGATGATACCCGCTCTCGTCCTCTCCTTCGAGCTTCTTCTCTGGATGGGTGGATGAATCACCCTTCGACGTTGTACTACTCCTCCTTACTGGGTCGATTGACGTCGTTGGAGCCGCGGGATCAGTGCCACCTCCACCATCTTGGTCACCTCCCATTGTCTCTGTCGTTGTGGTCTGACCACCACCAGCACCACCAGTCTGGTCACCTCCCGTCGATGCCGCCCCTTCTCTGCCCCCTGAGGACATTGGTCGCTCCCCAACATTCGTCCCCGCCGCTACTACTGCTGCTACTGCATTACTCGTACCTCCAACATCCTTCTTCGAGTTCGAGCTACTCCTTCGACTATCCAGACTCTTACTCAACGTCTTGGTCGCACCACTTCCGCCAAACGCCGATTTCTTAACCCGTACACTCCCCGTCGCATCCACATTCGCGCTGGCCACCGTGCTCTTTCCCAGTCCTGGCGTCGACGGAGCGCCCGGTTTCTCTTCCGCCGCATCCAACAGGTACCACCTCAGCCCGTCCGACAACTCAAATGGATTCTCGTCGTCCAAAGAGGCTCCCCCGTCACTTGACTCGCCAATCGATCTTCCATCTGCTGCTGCTGCTGCCGTCATTGACGATGACGACTGATGGATCGTCCTCGACAGATCCACCACCCGTTCTTCCACCTTTGAGATTCTCGCCAACAACCAATCCCGCGTCCGAAGCTTGTGCGAGTCCTGTTCGCGCAGGAAATAATGCGGCGCTCCGACATTAAACGCCGCCCACGGCCGCGTTGCTTGGTTGCGCGTCGGCAAGAACAACGCCAGATCCCCCTCCCGAAACGAGCGGTAGGCGATCTTCTCGTGCGCCTCAGATTGATGACGATGCGCCCGCTCGCGGTACGATCGAGCTTCCTTCTGCCATTTGCGCGCGACGTGCTCCGTGTCTTTCATCCGCTTGGCGATGGCGTCGCAGACGGTATCGAGATCGAGACGGGTGACGGTATCGAGGTAGGCGGAATACCGTCGGGCTTCTTCGTCGATGTCGGTGCTGTCCATCCAGTGGATGAAGTCGAGGTGGGTGGACTCGCTCGGTTTATTGATTCGAGACGTGGCGGACCGCTCCCCATCCTGCATCGATTGCGAACTCGGATCTACTGTGGAAGAGTTCATTCCACTTGCGCTCATCGCCTTTGGGATTCGTTGAAGCACCATCGTCCCCTCCTGGTATGATACCATGAAGCCCAACGTCTCGAGCAACCGGCTGACACGCTCGCTGAATGAATACAAGAGCTGCGAGACGTCCTTCGTCCGGTCGGTGCGGGATTGCAACTGAGATCTCAGTCCGTCGGAAGTCCGATTCAAGTGTCGGATCGCCTCCTGCCGGCTGCTCAGCTCCTGCTCGAACACGTTCATCTCCGCCTGCATGGCGGCCATCTCAGCGCGCAGTCCGGCATTGGCGGCCTCTTCTTCCGCGATCCGCTCTCTCAGCACGTCCGACCCGGATTCGCCGTCGGCGTATTTGGCCCGCAGCTCGTCCAACTGCGTCCGTTCACGCGAGGTCTCTTCTTCTAGCGCCGATACGCGGCCTTGCTCTCCTGCTAGAGTCTCGCGAAGATGAAACACTTCCCTTTGTTCGATCTCAAGCTTGTCTCGAACAGCTGTATGCTCGGCGTCTGCATTGTCGATTCGGCTCTGCAAAGACTCTTTCTCGGCACGTGTAATGGCCAAGGCCTCTTCAACTTCTTGCAGGGTGTTCGATGTCCGATCCGCAAAGGATCGGACTGCCTCGATCAAACTTGTGAAGCTGGTAGGAACAGTCTCACCAGGAAGAAGCGCTCGGTGCGTTCTTTTGAGCATCTCCTCTTGCTCTTGCCGCTGATCATCCTGCTGTTGAATCGTTTGCCGCAACTGCTGCAGTTCTTCCTGGAGCTGGCGCACCTCAGCTGAGGTACCTTGGAGCTGGTCATTTGCAGAATCTGCCCGCATCAGATGTTGCTGGACACTCTTCTTTTCCGCTTCCAATTCCACCTCCAGACTTTCAATCTGCTGGGCAGTCG